>Ga0315296_10000738_pt1 | contig 29470 bp, 28 predicted proteins | sample YL17G14_18_MG_FD_203921 | JGI IMG/M metagenome (GOLD analysis project Ga0315296, IMG submission 203921) | Sediment microbial communities from Yellowstone Lake, YNP, Wyoming, USA - YL17G14_18 | ecosystem: Environmental > Aquatic > Freshwater > Lake > Sediment | place: USA: Wyoming | collected... | reverse complement strand
CGCAGAATCCTGTTAACTCGACTTTGCATGTTTAGTCAAGTTGGCTTTGCAGTTTTCTCATTGGAGTTGACTATCTGCGTAAGGGTCGTTGTCAAAAAAGGTTAAAGAAAGTCTTTCTTAGATTGAACTCGAAGATTTGAAGAGATTTGGCGCGCGCAAGGATCAATATGTGAGATGCGGGGCTTGTATGGATTCTCTAACGTCGTTTTTGCATGATTTGCTCAAGCCCCTTGTTGTCGTAGCAATTATCGTCATCCTGATTCTTATTGTGTCCGGTGATCTGCTGGGGTTGCTTTTGTCCATGCGTCTGATTGGCACTCGGGGGCGTATCGATGCTCCTCCGAATATTGCTATATACGAAGACAGTAACTGTATGAGTTCGCTTTCGTATATTGACTGGGGGAGTTTGGAGCCTGGCATAGCGCGGAATGTGACGATGTACATCCGTAATGAGGGAACTGGCGGAACGAGCTTGTCATTGAGCACGACGGGTTGGCAGCCTGCTAACATTTCGAGCTATATGGATTTGACGTGGACTTACGGCGGACGAGCATTGTTGCCGCATGAGGCTGTTAAGGTGACTTTGACTTTGTGGTCGAGTTCTTCTCCCGATTTTACTGAATATCTTATTGCCTATGATGTTAGGGATTTCAGCTTTGACATTGTTATCAATGCTATGAGTTGATGTGGCTTTTTCGTGCAGGCGTTATTGCATATACGTTGAACAGAGATGCAATAATGTTTATTAAGTCTTCATATATGTGGTAAGTAATGGTGCAGTTTGTTGGAAAGAAAAGAAGGCATAGTGGCAGGCGCTGCTGTAGCGCTTGTATTATACACTTTGAGTCTAAGTGTATTTGGACCGATGATGGCAGCGGCTTTGCGTAACCAAACGATTACCAACGCTGGGTCCGTGAGAGCCATTGGAGTCGGCGTCTACTGGGATCAAGCCTGCGCGAATACGGTCGCTTCAATTGACTGGGGAATAATCGAGCCCGGTTTGAATGTGAATAAGACCGTCTACATTCGCAATGAAGGCAACGCTGCAGCTACTCTTAACATGACTACATCAAACTGGAATCCATCCAGCGCCTCGAGCTATATGACTTTAAGCTGGGACTATGGTGGGCAAACGCTCACGGTGAATGAAGTAAGACAAGTGAAACTCAGGCTTGCTGTCTCACCCAGCATCACGGGAATAACTAATTTCAGCTTCGACATAACGATTGCTGCAAACGGATAAGAAACAGACTTACAGCAGACGCTTTTGGAAAGGCATTGATGCCGCTACCAAAAGTTCTAAACCCGTATCTTTCTCTTTTTTTTGAATGTCCTCTGATTCTCTGTGTATTAGCCATCGGTGTCGATGCGTGGCACTCATTCTACTGATTCTTTCCAACACTAGGAATCGACAGGTCGCTGATCAGGAACGTATCAGCTGGACAACCGATCGATTCAAGAACAAGTCTGTCTAGTCGAGTTTCCAGAGGCTAAAGCCGCTTCTTCTTTATCGCGAAGACTCCTAATGCTCCAAACATGCTTAGCAGGATTGCTGCTGTGCCAAATGGTACTTCGGGCACAACGTTGAAAGAAGTGGCCTTGATCTTAATAACGTTGTTAAGGCCAGCTTTGTGCTTTCCTGCAGAGTCCTGGAAGAATGCTTGAACTCCCCAGTCGCCCAGAACATCCGGTCTGAAACTGTCTATCGCATATCGGATGAGAGCTGTAGTACCGTCGTTCCATTGTCCACTAGTTCCGTTTGTGAAAACCGGCACCGTTACTTCTCGCACGACTGTGTCATCTGGTCTATGCCACCTGAACGTCACCTGTGTCACGATTTGGTCAAGTGTGCATCCAGTCACGGTGACGGTAGCCAACAGGGGGGCATCCTTCCCATGATAGTTTGAGGTTATGGCGTAACCTGTCCCCAAAGTTGACCAAGGAGCGTAAACGCTATTCATGATGCCGAATAAACCTACAAGGCTTAAGAAGAGCACTAAGCGTGATTTCAAGCGGATCGCCAAAGCAATAATACCCTGAGGATTACTTAAACAGCAGTGATATGACGTTCTAGAAAACCCGGCATGAAGTTCTACTCTTTCTCAAACGTTGGCTAACGTTCAAGTTGGCATGAAAGCTCTTAGTAGAACGGTGACCATGAAAGCGGTGCCTAGAACTAGGGCCGCGATTCTTAGTCGTGTCTTTTCTATTACAAAGTCTCCAAAATAGTCTGAGTAAGGTGCCAGGAGTTCTGACGTTACGAGCAGTATTATGGCGGTGACGGCTATCCATAAGCTTATGTCCCATATTGAAAGAGGAAAACCCATTCTCTCACACATCTGAAGTCTTGTACCAGACTTCAATCGACCGTAAATCAGGGGACACGGCATCCTTGACAATAGTCACCAGCTTTGCGGTTGTAATGGCTAAGGCACAGGCGACCGCGCTGGTCAAAGGGCAACCCACCGAATGGACGCTCTTGAGACCTAGTTCAGCTGAAAACAGACCCTGATACACAGAATCAAGTACCTTGATGTGAACAAGGTCATTTTCCTTGCTTATTTCGAATTCTCTAGCGAGTTCCAAGCCCTTTGTGATGATTGTCGGCAGACGGTTAAATAGTCGGTCAGTGTCAACTTGTGTTAGTTCGTTTTTGAGTTCCTTTTCAATCAGGCTGACTAATCCGTATCCTGGAGCCGGTATGCATATTCCTTTGGGGTTCTTTACGAGGAATTGCTTTCTGGCCATTTCTTCTATCGCTGGAACTCCAGCAACGTCTTGGGCTGGGACGTACACGATCATTTCTTTTAGTCCTCTCAGGTACTCTGGAAGGTATGCTCCTCTAGGGTAGGGCGGCACGTAGATTGGTTTTCCAGTGTAACCTAGGTCATCTGTTATCCTGTCTATTGTTGCGTAGGATGAAACCACGGTGGAGTCTAGGATGATGGATTTCACAAATCTGGCTGGCCTAGCGTAAAGAAATAGGCCACCCCAAAATGTCAAACCTAATCCTATGAATGCCAAGACTGTTGAGGAAGCAAAGTAGGAAGCGGTGAGCACTAATGCTCCGATAGAGAGAAATATCAGCCCAATTCTGGTAGAAAGAGTCTGCTTGGATTTTGATAGGTCACGTCTCAAGAGTTCGTTTTCCCTTTCCTGAATCTCTAGACTCTCAGTAGACCTCTTGGCTGCAGCGGCGCTTTTGACATGTTTCACGTGTATTTCAAGATACATTAAGGCCAGTATTGAAATTGAGTACAATGCTACATTGAAGATTGAAGAGCGAACTGACTCTAGGAATGTTTTGTTCCAAACTGCTATCTCATAAATGTGCGCCCAGTAAATACCCCACAAAGTCAAGGAGATGAAGAGAATCTGAAGTAGCCTGCTTGTTTTGATTGTGGATAGCTTTCCTAGCTTCTGTTTCCGCATATAATGCAATTTCCTTTAGATCGAGATTCATGATTTTCAGTCCCCTTATATTAGGTCTTCCAAACAAGTCTAGGCTGATCTTCAATGCTCGTCACCTCGGCATCTATAATTTTGTTTTTCTCTAAATGATTCAGCATCTGGGCCAGTTTGCCTGTTTTTGTGACTTTCCCTGTGACCTCCTCAATGGCTGAGGCAATGTTTTGCGTCGTGGTTTCATCGGTTTTCTGCCCTAGCCCCTTTATTGTCTGGTATAGCAGTTTTTCTTCGGGCGAAGCGAGTTTCTCGAAAATCTTGAGGTTCGTTGTTTTCCTTCTCCATTCTCTTGTGTACTGTCCTACCTGTGTGAACAGCGCAAGAAATAGAACGGATGCCAATAAGGCTTGCATAGCTGGAATGCCCAACGAAACGAGAGACCGTGCTTTGAGTGGTTCCCAGTAGGCGGCGATAGACTGGCCCATATTGAGTAGTTTGTGCTCGAGGATGGGGCGATTGGTTTGATTTGTTGTTAGTATGATGAGGCTTATTCTGGTGTATTTAGGCTCAATTGTTAGTCCAGTTTTGAATAGGGCTTGTTGATACCAGTATAGTGTGACCTGAGTATAGTTGGCTGGATGCTGAAATGTGAAGTAGCGAGCTGTAATCGGCGGGTCTTGCATAAGTTGAACGTCACTTGAATTAAGCACTGTTACCAACTGTGAGTAACCTTGTGCTGCTTGCAGAGTGAACAGGCAGGCTTCCCAACTGTGGAGATTTGTCACTGAGTCTGCAACTGCAACTAGCACGTAAACCGTTGGATCAGAAATGCTTTGGGAGATGTAAGCGTAGAGCAATGAGGCATCTTGACGGGATATTTTTTCAAATTCTTGATCTCTGTAAAGGAATTGGAGTTGGTAATCAGTTATCTGAGGAAAAACATCGACGCCTGTTTCGGGACTGGGGTTTGATATGGTTAATCCTTGGGCAAAAACGAAAACTGGGGCTTGTATGCTCAGCATCACAAAATAGGAAACAAGTAGTAGGGCGGTCATCTTTATCCAGAATCTCTTGGGAAGCTTTGTTCTCCGGTTTTCTAGGTACTTTCCACACCTTGAGCAGAAAGATCCGGTCTCTTTTGATTCGCCGTCGCATTCAGGACATGACGCAGCGTTGCGTGTGGTTCCGAATATCCGCAGATGCAAGAGTTTTTCGGATGTTGTCAATAACAGCAGCATTCCGACGAGGATTAGGAACCAGCCGGAAAATGTGTGGAATAGGATCATGGCAACTTCTTCACCGATTCTGTAGGCGATGAGAACTGTCAGTGTGATTCGAAGTACGTTGAGGATTTGCAGCATCAGAAAGCCGATGGAGAATAATGCGATTTTCTTGATGATTGAGCCTTGTGCTATGTAAGCGATGAAAGTTGCAAACATGGCAAAGGCGATTAATGAGTAGATTCCGGAACACGGAATGTCAACCCCGAATCGAATAGGAAGGGCTGAGGGATTGTGGACTTCTATTGTTGGTGGTCCGAACTCTGAGGACAGGGCAACTGGTACGCCTGTCATTCTTAGTAATTCGTAGGAGGCTTGCGTGTTGAGGTTCCCCAGAGTTCCTCCTGCAGCGAAAATGATGCTGAATGGAAGTGGTATCAGGAAAATCAAGAGCAGGATTGGAAAGATTATCGCTTTGAGGGTTCCGGTGTCCAATAATATCCTAGCCGTACCTATAATGAAGATTAAGAGCGACGCAATGTGGTATTCCAGTGGGTAAAAGGTGTAGGAACCGTACCAGTAGAGGAGAAAGGCAGAGATGCAAAGTGCAATACCGATGATTTCGCTCAGGGAGATTCTTTCTTTCCTGATCCTAAGCGCTTCCATGGCAAGGGATGCTTTCACAAGTTTTCTTTTTCGATACATCAGGAAACAAATGAGAAACGGTACAAGAACAATGTGAGTTAGTGCCTCATTTTGCATGGCCTCATTCACCAAAATCATAAGATCCTGCCAATAAACCACTAAGATTGTGAGCGAAACAAGAGTAATGGACAGAATGAGAGCCAGATGGCTCTTCAATTCAGTGAACGTTTTCTGAAGCAAGTCAGACATTTAGCTCATTCTCCTACAGTCTGTGCAATGGTTGATCAGGTCGTTTAGAGCCTCAAGCAGATTTTTCGTCGTGGAACCTGTATGCTCAGCTATGTTTGAGAATAGCCTATTTCAAAAAAATGAAAGGGGGAGCTTATGGTTAAGCTGTTCTTTGTTTCTGCGTCTAGTCCGTATCGACGAATGGACCGTAGCCTGCTGCTGCGTTGAAGGCGTTAGCCATATCGGCGCGAATCTGAGCCTGACCTTCCGTGTTACCTTTTGCACTTACAGCAGCATATGCTTCTTCCAGTGTTACTCCAACTGTGGCTGCATAGCCCGCCAACATTTCTGCGGTCAGTTTTGTTCCGTCACTGAAAGCACTGTAGTCTCCACGATTGTAACCGAGGGCGACACCGATATTGTGCTTCCAGAAACCTGGTGTATATCCCGGGGATGGTGGTGGCGACTCGTATATTGCAACTGGAAAATGGCAGCTATTGTTGCTGTAGTTTCCATCTATCCAATCGACTATCCTAAAGGTAATCGCTGCGCCTGTTCCAACGTAATTGATGCTGTAGGTGTGACCAATGCCGCCAGAGCTCCCGTTGCTGAACGGGCCCCAGTTCACGTCCATTTCATTGATTTGGAGGAATGAGTGACCATCTGGTGCTGGAAAATGGTTGTACCAGTTCCAATCGTGTATGGGGTCAGTGGTGTAGTATTGCGCGTCTGCAGCCAAGTAAGACGGACGACTATAATAGAAGACCTCGTCTGCAACAATACGGTACTGCCTTCCATCTTCAAGCACCGGAGAGGTAACAGGTAGCCCACTACTGGACACATCAGCGCCCCATAGGAAAGTCTCTTCGGCATTGCCATTGTGCAGCTGAACAACGCTGAGAGCTAGAGCAAGCAACATAATCATCAGAAGAGCTTTACGCATTTTTCATTTCTCCTTTTTCATACAGTCACAAAAAAAACCCATGCGCCATATATAAGGTGCTATGGAACTCTGTTCTAGTTCAACCGCATGACTCCTTCTTTTCTTGCCCGTGTGATTCTGTCAAGTCAGTGCTTTTCACATTCGCATAATCGGTTAACCCATTCACCCTCTTAAGCCAGATCTCCCTCCAAAGGCAATAACAGGTTCTTTGGCAACCTCTATGTGCCTTCCCGTCACACGTGGACCCTTTCAGGAGAACTGTGTTGGCGATCTTCCGCATCTCACCTGTCCTTTCATTCACCATTCTGTCAAGTCGCTTCAAAACTCGAAACCTTTTACCGCAGTATTTCGCCATTTCAGGGGTAAATGATAAACCTCGATTCTTACCCTTAACATCAAGCGTGCCCAGGATTTCGTCTAAGTTTCTGACCTGAACAATTTCTCCCGGTCGGAGGTTCAAAGAGACTGAGGGAGTTCGCCTGAGTCTTCCACTGAACGCCGAAGGTCTTTCCCCAATAAGAAGCTTCTGGATTCTTAACGATAGAGAAGTCGTGATCGTGTGTATGAGTTCTAACGGGCTGTAGGTTCCAGACGATATGTCCCGAGTATATTGCCGTAAGTCCCCCTTGCGAATAGGCGACGTTGCCTTCAGCAGATTAACTGATTGGCACGTGGGCGCTCCAAGGAGAATTTTGACACCACTTTCAGACGCAAAAGGCGCAACTCGATTCGCTCGATTCCCTCGATTCCCCTCTCCGCCATTGTCTACTCTCTTGAGCCATGCTTCCTTCCAGAGCAAGGGGCATGTCCTGCGACACCCTCCGTTCGACTCACTATCACATGTCACGCCTGCGAGTATCACCGTATTTTCAATTCTTCCAGATCCAACGCCTTCGACCATTATCCTGTTAATGCGCCGTAGAACCCTGAACCTTCTTTCGCAATATTTACGCATGTCAGGGATGAATGGAAGTCCCTCGAATGTGCTGTTTTCATCAAGGGTAGCAAGAATCTCATTTTCACTCCGTACCTCAATAACTTCTCCAGCGCTGAGTTTCAAATCGAATGAACCTTCCTCATATTCTTCTAATGCTGGTTCTAAGGTGAAACATGTCAGGAGTCATCATACGCGAATCTAGAACCTCGAACCATATTTTCTAACAAAACGCACTAATTTGGTCGGTAGGTATTCTTTGCTTTTTCCCCAAGCCGATATCGTTCTTGCTTTAGTCTGCGAGAAGACACACCCAATGGAGCCCAAGGGGTACGACACTATTTCCTGCTGATGAAATGAGCTGCCAATGCCAGCCTTTTCTATGTAGTGTACGCCTTTGGGGTCGCTGGTTGTTGACCCAAGAGATACATATTCGCAGCCTTCTTCTTCAGCTTTTCTGACTTCTTTCAACCTCATGTAAAGATGCACATCGTATTTAGAGTATTCTTTAGCTCGGTCGATACCCACGAAAACCGTGTATGTCTTTCGCAAACCCCTTAAGACAGCCATGCTCCCTATTCTTTTTTCTTTTTCGACAAGCCAAATACGAAGATTATCTGGATGGAGTATTGTCCACATATTCTCCATCAATTCAAACGGATAAATCGAACCTCCAGTATGTTTCATGTTCTTAGCATATAGGTCGTAGAAATCTCTCAAGTCTGATTTCGTTCGCGCCTCTTGAGCTTGGAAGCCCCTTCGTTCAAGTTGTCCGACTTTCTTCCTTGAATTTCTTGATAGTATCCTTTTCCATATAAAGTCCGAAGGGGTAGCTTTGAGGTCAATCTCCATAGCTCCCTGCGATTTATCAATGCAACTCAAGGGAGATTTGAAAAAGCCTTCAAACGCATTTTCTGTCAGACGAAACTTAGCTAGGCTTACGCCATTGGTGGCGCCGAATTCGTGAAGATAGCTTAGCAGTGATAAGCAAGTCTGCGTGTTATGATTACCTGAAATAACCGGACCGCCATAATCCGAGTGTGGCAACGAGTTGTAGGTTTTGATACGCATGAAACTTGTTACAAACCCTGGACATGCGCCAACCATTACTCCATTCTCGTCTTTGATTGTTAAATAGAGAGGAGACATGTGGAAAGCGTTTTGTATTACTTCTTTCCACTTTAAACTATGGTAGAATGTGCTGTATGGAGAAGCTCTCAGAAAAGCTTCCCATTCTGCTTTGTTCTTTAGTTCTTCGACGTACATGTTGATTCCTGATGTGCTTGTTCAGTCACCCTATCCAAGAAAATCAGCAAGAAACTTCATTCTCCTTGATATTAAAGCTAGAATCAGCTTTGAGACATTCCTCGTATTCTCATCCGCATAGGCAAATCTGATTAGGGGCTGTAGTATGCTTCTCTTGGACATGACAACTCCAACTCGTGGCAAGCTCAAAGAAGTCCATGTCTTCATGAATGGAAGATCAGTGAGAAAATCGATTCTTTTCACTTGCCTTTCGTTGAAAAGCTCACGAATTGCTTCATTTATGACGAATATTCCAGGATAAAATCTCTTGTAGCGTTCGTCGTAAGATGTCTTGACGATAAAAGCTGTCTCTTTATATATGAAAATCATAGCATATGCGAGCGTTTTTTCCCCAGCTTCTAGAAACCAGATTTTCCAGTTGAAATCCGACACAGTTTGAGTCGTGCGCAGCGCTCCGTTCCAAATTACCTGAAGGTCTTGATCAATTTCCATCCCTGATTGGGTTCTTTCCTCTTCTTTCCAACTAGTGCTCTCAACATCTAGGATTTTCTTAATGACTTCCGATTCTTCATTTCCCTTTTCACGTGATGTGATTCTCCAAGAGCCAAATCGGGTCAGGTTTCGCTCTATTTTCTTGAATTTTCGTCTGAAATTTCCTCCTCTAAACGCTTCGAATTCATTCCATGTGTGTTCGACAAGCAGAAGGCTGTGACCCATCTGCGGTCTTGTGTCAAGCCTAATTCCACGAGCTTGACATTTTTCTTTGAGGATTCTGAGATTCGGCGACTCCAAAGGCAAAAGGAAGTCGACTACTTGGCACCGCAAGGTCTTGAACAGGAAATCTACAGTATGCGCCATACATAGATCACGATATTGATCTTCAGCAACGAGGTCTTGTGAGAACCGAAGTTTGGGCAGGAACTTAGCGATTCGGAATCCGAGTTTTGTTTTTATCTTGAACGGAGATGCGCCAACAATTCTGTCATTAACCGTAATGAGCAGAAGAATAGGAAACCACCCTCTCGGACTGTCAGAATCAATGAATTGCTTAACAAATCCACTTAACAGATTCGGACTCTCACTGTGTTTGTCTATCATGCAATTCCATTCATCTTCGATTTCACTTAGGCTTCTGGAATCTGAAATAGCGCGAATTGAAACTTTCATTCAAGTCACCAGTGATCCTCAGTGACCAACAGTGCGATCGATTCTTATTTCTCTCAGGCTCAACTAAACATAGAATAGCGAGTCAAGGCGTCCAACGTATTTCGCTTGCGCCATTCGAATAGACAGTATCGGTTTGGCTAAGGACATCGACGTCAGAGGTATTGAATAGCGCATAACCGCTTCCTTGATACAAAGCTATTGTATTATGTCGAATGTTGAGATATCTCAAATATACATAAGCACTTCGCTGCATAGCGGTAGTGTTGGATATGGCATGTATTTTGTTTTTGTTTTCTAGCGCATATGCAGGGAGAACATTGTCTCTAGAGAGGATATCAGCATAAACTTCTGGTTCTTGACCTATGTTTCGTAAATACCATTCCGCACTGAAAACATCCTGTTCTGGAATGTAAACCTCATATAAGGCTTCTAGGACCGATAGATCGTTAGATGTTTTTTTCCTATCAAGATCCAACGACATGGATAGAGGAGCGCTCCCCGTAACGTGGCTGACAAGACCCACTTGAAAGAGGAACGAGGTGATCAATAAGAGAGTGAGTAATTGTAGGCTCAGACTTCCAGGGATTGCTGGTCGCAATTTTCCCAAGATTGGCATTCTAAAGCTCGAAAGGTGTGGACTCAGATTTTTGACGAATTCTATAATGGAAAGACCACCGAAAAAAAAGAAAGGTGCTAGGAACAAGAGCGTGTATGTATAGAATCTTGAAAAATTAAGAGTAGGCGCGAAATTCGGGACAGCGAGTGCCAATACCAGAAGAAATAGGCTTAAGACAGAGATATATTTGTATTCTCTGGCAAATTGTGCTTCCTTCTTTCTTATGAATAGCATCAGCACTCCAATAAAAATCAGACCATTCTGGCAATAGACGAGCAATCTATGGATCAATCCGACAATATTTGACGAAGTAGAAGGATTGAGCATAGTAAAAACATAAGTCGATCTGGCTGAAGGATTGAACAGATCTCTGCCAAAGAACCTGATCATGTTTCCAATGGCGTTTGTTAGATTCAAGAAAGCGGAGTTTGAAATGTATATGTACCATGAAAAAGTGATAGCGAATAGAAACAAGACTGTCTCTTTAGTTAGAACTCCACCATTTCCATATTTGTAAGAGAGAATGAAAGCAAAAGCAATGAAAAGCAGATAAATGTACGAGGTACTGTAGTGAGAGACAACAACACCAAAGCTGAAAATCATCAGCAATATCGTTCTGTTCCTGGAGCCCAGATTCTTGTCTATGAGAAGAAAGACTGATAAGACTAGGAAAAGCTCCGCTACCATTTGACGATTGAGACCTAAGGGCTCTGTTCCATAGAAACCGAAAGGGGTCAGCATTAACACAAAGGCCGATAAGAAAGCAAGTGTTTTTCCTATTTGCACTTCAAATGTTCGGTACAGTACAAGTGGTACCAGAGAGAAGATGAATGCAAACACAAACTTGAAAGTCAACTCACCACTGATATTGATTAGAACTGCGTAGATTGTTGGCAGTATAGTTACACTGAGGTCGGATTGAAAATTGGCGATTTGCGTTGGAGCCAGAACTGTGCCTGGTCGGTCCCAGTGAGCTTGAATTTGAGTCAGTGTAGAAACATAATATTCTGTGTTGATGTCATATCCCACGTTGTATCTGGATATCAATGTTATGTGAAGAAGAAGACCTAATCCGATCGCAAATATGGCCAATGGATATAATTCAGTTGGCAAGAATTTTCGTGAGAAAACTGCCAACGGTAAGAGTATTGCTATTATTACTACCATTATGATTAAGGCAGGCGTATAATTATACAGTGCTCCGACTATGCCAAGAACGGGGGGTAAAACAAAGACAGATGCTTTGAAAAGAGTTTTCTTGGTAATATGAACCAAGAAATCAATGTTCACTGCTCTTGCCGAATTTGACTTATACCCTGCGAGTAGAAGGATGATTGTAAGACCCATTAGAGTCATTGTCAGAGGAACAACTGAAAGAGGTCTTGAGATCCCTAGCAACGGATAGAGCTCGTTAACTGCTAATCCCGCAAACATCAAGAAAACGATGCTCAAGCCTGCCGAGAACAGAACGGTGGATGTAGCATCTCTTTCTCCCAACTTCAGAATCTTCAGAATCGCAAAACCTGGTATAAACATGAGATAAACGAAAACAGAGAACTGTCGAATGATTGGAATATTCAATGCGATTGAAACAATCGTGATAATATGCACAAGTAGTATGATTTGTATATGAGTAAAGGATGTTCTCATCAAATACCAGCTTTTTTTAGTTGTGAGCGCATCCTTCGCAAATCGCAACAGTGGCATTTCGATACTGCTTGCGCCATTCCGATTGCTTGCTGTTTCTGCTCTTTTCTCAAGAATTCATGCGCGCGCGAAGGTTTTAGGTCCACGCGAACGCCGAGAATAAGACTGCGTTCCTCACATAGATACGCCTGATTCAACCTATAAAAACCTTTCAACGTATAGCGGCCCTACAGTTAATCTCGGTAATAGTAATCTTTCTTGTTATACCGATTCGTATGCCCAGTGATGTTAAGGTCTTTTCAGTTAGCTTATTTCGTGCCCATAGCCATTCAGGTGAGCCTTAATGAAGCCAAACCACCAAGCTATTTTCCCAAGCACCAGGAGGGGAGGTATAAGAAAAGATATCTTTCGATTTGTCAATCCGTAGCTTTTCATAGCCAATTCCAATCCATATTTGAATGATCCTGCGGGAAGGCTACGCCACAAGGGTTTCAAACATCCATGTTTGTGATTAAGATAATGATTACCGGAACCCCACCAAGCTTGCTCTTTCCAGAATTCTCTGAAACCTTGTCTGCAGTTATGATAAAACCCTGCTTTTTCGTTTACTGAAAATTCCCAACCTTGCTTACGAATCCTAAGAATAACATCCTTGTCTTCAGTCCCTTTCATATTCTCATCAAAACCATCGACCTGTCTTAGTGCTACGGAGCGGTATATAGTCGCGTCATTTCCCAAAAACCTTGATACGTAATTGGATAAGCAGTAGACAGTTGAAATCAGGTTTCCTTCCTTGAACATATACCTTCCAACAGCTGTTGCGACTTTTGGATTTTTTTCCATGAAGTCAACTTGAGTTTGCACGAAATCTTCTTGAAGTTCAACATCACCATCGACAAAGATTATGTAGTCTCCTTTGGCATTGTCGACCACCATCTGTCTTGCCGCTCCCAACCCCTTACCTTTATCAGAGAATATTTCTACTGACATGTCCATCTCTGAAGTCAGGTTTCTTATGATGGGCAGTGTTCTGTCTGTGCTGCATCCGTCTACAATAATGATCTGTGTGAGTTCTATGGGATATTTCTGGTTGAGAATACTTTCAATCGCAGCCTTAATGGTTCTTTCATTATTCTTAACACAGACTCCGACAGTGATATTCATAGCCGTCATCTTCTTCATGGCATTTGACAGTGAATCTTTCACATCAGATTTTCGGTCTTCTTGGAGATTAACTCTTTAATGAATGGTCTTTGCTTGCTGAGAGCATTTTGTATGTCTGACCAACTTTGGATAGAGATGGAAATCTATTGATCACCTTGCTTGAGTTTTGTTCTAACTTCTGGTACCAGTCAACTGCCTTTGTTAGTTTTATTTTGAACATCCAAAAAGCAACTGAGTTATCGATTTCAGTTCTATTTGGGATCAAATGGCTAGCCCCTTTCCGAATGAACCCCTTAGAAGATAGCCGACCAAATGCGTAATCAAAACCGATCGATCTGATCAAATTGACGATTTCTTCATTTTCTTTTCCGTAGGGACTTGCAAAATACCTTACGTCCTTTCCGGTATTTTCTTCAATTTCTTCTCTTGACCCTAAGATTTCCTTTTTCGCCGTTTGCTGATCAACTTGCTCTAGATTTGGATGAGTGATTGTATGTGCTCCAATGGTTACGTCATTATTGCTCATTTCTCTTATCTCGTTCCAGCCTAGCATTCTAAGTTTAATCCCGTTCAAAGGCATTTGTTTCTCAACATATCCTGTGGTTATGAAGACAGCGGCAGGGAATCGGTACTTCTTTAGAATGGGATATGCATTCTGATAGACGCTGTAATACCCGTCATCAAACGTTATGGCGACTGGTTTTTTCGGTAAGTCTTTTCCTTCCTTGATGAAGTTCAATATTGTGTCCAGAGAAACCACGTCATATTTCTTCCTCAAGTATTCCATTTGCATCTGGAATTGCTCAGGGTTCACGTTGTAGTGTGCATTGTTTAGACCAATTGAATGATACAGCATAATCGAGATTCGCTTCCGTCTCATTAAAAGCTTGGATAAGGAATACAACACCAGGTAGATCACGTTCTTCGCTAATAAGATCAACTTGGCCGCGATTTTTTCGGATACTGTTAAGCTATTAATGTCACATCCCTTCTTCTACGTCTACTGTGCACAAAAGCACTCTTTCTGTGAGACGGTCTCGCGCATGGGAAACCTGGCTAACAAGCTTGGTTGCCAGTTCCAGCTCATGGTTTTCGTTACTAATGTCATTGCGAATCAGTCGGGTCGATTTTATCAATGATGGAGTACATTGTTTCAAAATTCAATTCACCTTTCTTCTGCTTTTTCTTTGCGTACTTGTAGATGGGAAGCAAGACACGGTCGATTTTTCCTCGGGCCGATCTTTCTCTTGTTTCGTAGAGGTCGCTAGGGTGGAACCATAGATGAAATGGCACTCTATTCCTAGTTGATATGTCAACTATTTTGTTTAGGAAAAGCGGATTATAAGTGACGCCCAGATAGAAGCCTGGACGTATGTCATATAGCCGACCCTTCCTTCTTATAGACAATCCGTCCTTCCCTAGACCTCCTTTACCTCGGTAGCATTCATACCCAAATTCCTCCAGCAGAGACAAATGAGCAACTTCATTCTTGGGGAACACGAAGCTTTTCGGGTTTATGCTAAACTTTGTCATGCCAGAAGAGATGAGTTCTAGCTCATGTTTAGCTTCAAGTGTAGAAAGGCTAGTGAAAGTTTTATGATAGTATCCATGTGCCGCAATGTCGTGTTTGACAGGCGATTCTAGAAGAAGTTCTAAGACTGAGCCCTTCATTTCGGTCAGTTGCCCTCTGACAGCGAAGGTCACAGGTATTTCGAGGCAGTTGAAAAACTCAATCAAAGAAGGAACCGCTTTCTCCTCGATCTCACCTATTCTATTTTCTGTTAGATACTCATGAACGTTGATGTCGTTCTTGCCTTTGTTTATATCTCCGATAGAGCTGCTGCCGACATCAACATCTATGGATGTTATTAGGGCACCTTTTTCCAACTGTGTGGTAGGGCGTCTAATAACAAAGTCGACGAGATGTAGAAATTGAGATGGAGTCGACAGCCCTTCAATAGTTCTACGTCGCGCGCGTGCGTAGCGTATCCCAGGCAAGGATTGCATCACTCTATAGGTACTCTCTTTCACGGCAACAAGGACATTGCATTTCATACAGGTTGGAGGTGTAGAAGATAGTCGTGCAACTCTTTCGCAACTTTTTCCCATGTATACTTGTCTTCAATTATTGCTCTCCCAACGTTCCCCCATTTGCGTAAGCTTTCTCGGCTACGATACGCGTAAGTGATCGCTTGTGCAATTTCTTCTGGTTCGACTGATGAAATGTAAATCCCACATTTGCATTTCCCTACTATTTCTCTATTGGCTGGAATGTCCGTCAAGATAACTGCCTTTTCCATGGCAAGATATTCAAGAAGCTTCAGAGGGCATTGATTCCTCCAGTTGGGTAAATCAGGCAACGGGACTATTGGCAGATCTGACATTGCAATAAACCTTGGGACATCTGCATATCGCACTTTTCCATGGAATACTACATTGTTCTGGATATTCAGTTCTTTGGCTAAGTCGTTCCAGAACATAGGAAAGGCAGGCTCACCAAGGAGAAACAGAACTAGATCTCGGTGTTTCGTCTTCAGCAATCCCAGAGCTTTAAAAGTTTCAACAAGTCCTTGCACGCGCACTCCTCCATGATGGAAAATCACGAATTTGTCGCCTAGTCCGAGACTCCTTTTGATTTCTTTCTTATCGAAATTTCTTGGATTGAAGATGCTCGCGGATACGGCACCTGTCCAAACTCCGACAAGTTCGGGATTTACGTCAAACCGGTCACAGACTTCTTTCTTCATGAGTTCTGTTACTATCGTTATTCCATCAAACTTTTTCTTGGCTAGAATAAGCGAAAGCCAGAACAAGAGCATAACGCGCTCTTGTTGTGAGGCGCCTCTTTTTGGGTCTGATAGACAAACAGGGCCTTTCAGGGGTGTGCTTCTGATATCTAACACTACTTTGAATTTCGCTTGTGGAAAAAATAACTTTAAGACAAAACCGATTATTGCAGTGTTTTGATCAGTGATGACATAATTAGGATTCTTCATGATTAAATAGAAAGGCATGGAAAAAAACAGGGCCAAAAGGTACAATCCCTGGGTGATCATTGGGACGAATCTCATCGGGAAAAGGACAAAATGCTTGTCTCTTTCTTCGTGATTGCTTCTTCGTGAGGAGATTGCGAAAAGGTGAACCTTTGCATTAAGTTGAGAAAGGTGTTTCACCATTTCTGTCCTAGATGTTACAGTGTCACGACCGAAAACTAGAGAGCTCAACCAGACTATTCTCATTTTTCTTGGACTCGAATTCTCTAGGGTTTTCTTAGTGTTGACTTTCGTGGGAGCACACCTCAGTTTTTTAGCGGCCCAAGACATCGTTTCAGAGGTTGGCGTGTCGCGATTTTTTTGGTTTTTCGAGTAATCAAGAAGCTAATTAATTACCAATTTGATGCTATGTCTGGATTCCTTTGTTTCTAGCGTGTTCTTTCTTATGCATTCGAATCGAAATGCCGTTCTTTCATCTACTTGTGTATTTCCGTTCAACAACAATGCAATAAGGTTTATTATATCTACGGATACAATATCCTCCAGGGTCTGCGCCCCGTAGACTGAGCGTGCGGACAATTGAAGTCTCGAAAGATAGTTACCCAAGAATTTACAGTTTTGCTGTGCTTGGTCTCTTTGATGATAAGCATAGGCCAAGGGCAGATAATTGGCAGCAAGAGCTTGAATTCATTTGGGTATATTAATGACCCCTCGCGCATGGCTAACCTGCTTTTACAGTCAAGTTTTGATAACTGTGTGATGACGCAACATGGTTCTACAGAGGTTACTTTAGGTCCAGTTTCAGAATTTCCATATTGCAATATGGCGAATCTGGATGGGGGGGCCAGTACCATAACGTGGATGGAGGACGGCACTTTGCAAACTCCCCATTCAGGAGCAAAGTGCCTCGGTTTGCGTTCTGGAAATATTTTAAGTAATGTCAGAGTTGAATGGCAACTGACCCATCTTGATGGCGGAGGTAGCTATCCTAGTGGAACACACGGACTGAACATTCCTAATGATGTTTATGCTTCAGTGTGGCTTTTGCTTCCCTCAAACTGGAGTATACCACCAGCTAGACCTGGATACAGTCCCAATTGGTCTGAGTTAATGAATCCGTTCACACTGACGGATAGTAATATGAATCCGAAGTGCACCGTGCACATTCATCGAGATTCCAGTGGAGTTTATGACCTGACACTAGAATATGACGATACAGGTGGCGGTTCTGGTGGACTTTCTTCCAAATTATGGTGGGTAATCTTCAAACCATGGGACATTTCCACAATTTTGGGAGGTTGGCATAAATGGTCATGGTTTATTCGTCGTTCCACAGATCCAAACATAGCGTATGTGCAAATGTGGCTGGATAACCAACTGCTTGGAACTTTTAACGACCAAAACGGCACTAGCCTTCCTGGGAGAACCTTTACCATGAGGACTAAGGGTGCATCATCAACAAACTGGTGGATCGCATTTGCCAAGTCATATCTCAATGACGCCCAAAATCCTGGAGATGGCAACTACCATTATATATACGCTGACGACTTGCAAGTCTGGGATGGAATACCCTAATTAGGTATGGAGTCATGGGCCTCTAGCGCGCGCTACTTTATTATAGCACCGCATTATTGTATCGTTCAAGGTTTTCATACTTCTTTGCCAATTAACTTTTGTTCTTATGGTTTCTAAGGCATTTTTACTAATTTCCAGCCTGGTTTCCTTTTTCCCGGCCATCCAAATTACTTTTTGGACCAGTTGAGGCACGTTTCTTGTTGGTATCAAACAACCATTCCACCCATCCAGAATCCATTCCTTATTCGCGGGAATGTCGGTAACAACTGGAGGCAGCGAGCATGTCATTGCCTCCAACAAACTGGCAGAAGTCCCATCAGAAAGCGATGTTGAAATGTAAATGTCTGAAATATTAAGGTATTTAGCTACATCTTTGTGCGGAACGTTTCCAAGAAATTTTACGCTGCCTTCATCGATTTGCTTCATTGTTCTTTTTCGAAACTGAGAAGTGAGTCGACCTTCTCCCAGAATCAGAAACTTGGCTCTTGGCTCTCTCCTTAGAATCAGGGGAATTGCTTCAATCAGGTAACCAACTCCATAGATGGGATTATGTCTCCTAGTGCTTATTATGACCAAATCATCTTCAGAAAACCCAAGTTCGGCCCTAACCTCCGATTTCCGCTTAACTACCTCAGTCGCGAAACCGCTTGGATCATACCAAGGAAAAGCCAGTATCTTGCTACTTCGGCAGCCGAGCCTTTGGACAGCCTTCCTCTGAAGATCACAGTCAACAACAACAACATCTGCCTTTTCAAGGGCGTATTTCACTAAGACCCTGAAAATAACAAACTTGGGAAATCTTAGCACGTCTGAGCCCCATACGAAAAGGACAAAAGGATGATGATTTGAAAAAGCTGCATAAACCCCATATGTGGTTGCCCAGCATCCAATGATCACATCAGGATCCAACTTTGATATGCATTTCTTGAATGCTGCAGCTCTTGCCAGTGTCAGGATGTGCTTTTGGGCCGTATCAAATGGGTGCAAACCTATTCGGGGAACCACGTCAGGTATTTTAATTATTGGTATTCCTTCAGGGATTTGGTTTGGGTTTGGATTAAAGGTGACGACACAAGTTTCATACTCTTGTTTCAGTGACTCCACAAACAATGAATCGTAGAAGTCAAGTCCATCATGCGCATAAACAAGCTTCATAGTAATCCATCTCTAAAACGACTTGCGCGACAGTACATAGCCCGATTAGCTCTTTAATCAGGTCAACAGTTGCTAGTCTTTTTTCCTGATTACCCGCCTTTTTTGAGTGACCAGCGCGCGCTCCAGCATCTATGAACCTCTTCGTCGTCATGTGATTCGGCAGAAATCGATAGTTAAAACCAACCATGAACTCGGTGTTACTTGCGCTTACCGCTTGGGCGATCTCAAAGCGCGCCAGATGAGCACGCAGGAATCCGTAACCATATACAGGAAGCTTGAGGAATCCATCAACAAGAGGTTCTCGAAATGGCAACAAGGTTCCCAAAAGAGCCACATAACGCGTGAGCACATGTTGGCGATGCTAATCCTCTATCTTGAATGTTGTATCTCTCGCGAGCCTTAGCAGATCAGACAGGGATAACCTGTTTCTCAATTCGGAATACCCTATAGTTGACATGGCGCTCCTTGTCAGACTGAGCAGCCTTCCCAGATTAGATAACCGTCTTGAAGTTCTCTGAAGACTCAGCGATATTTTTCCGAGAAGGTACCACTTGAGAGGAATAAAATCGAAACTTGTTTTCACCTCTTCGATACTAGACCCAACTATTTCGATGTCTTTGGTCTCTCCTAACCCGTTTTTTTCAGCGTATCTTAGATATTTGATCTTAGATGGCCTGATTCCTACTATTTCTGCAGCAACAGCGTCGGCTGCAACAGGATCTTTACTGGCGATTATTACTCCTACGTGCCGTGGTTTGCCCTCAACGGGTCCGAATCCTTCCATTCCTACGATACCATCGATGACAGCAAGATCGGGTCTGTAAACCATGTTCAGATCTGTGAGCACTTCATGCATAAACCCGTGATATTGCAGTCTTCGCTGCCGAGAAAGCAGAAAACCATAAGCATTTTTCAGCACTCCAGTGTAGTAGTAATCAGCATGGGTCTTAAGTTTAGCTACACTCACTATGTAATCAGAAAAGAGCATACTCTCAGGGACCTGTAGGGTTTGGAAGATTTTGCCACTTAGGCTCATTCTTAGTTTTCCTTCTTCTGTTGATAGGTTAGTGCATTTGACGTTTGGATACTTATCTTCTAGGTCTAGGTATCCTAACTTTCGAAAAGTCTCGTCCGCACTTGCTTCAGAGTTATTTGTCTCCACAACTTGAATGTTACACTGCGAAATCTTGTTTATTTTCTCAATGACGCCCTCAACTATTACTGGGTCGGTTGTGTATCCTGCTTTGGGAGAACAGGGCCTGCAGAGGTTCGGTTTAATGGTGACATTTCTCTTTCCTACAAGATCGTGGAGTCCATCTATTAATTCAATAGATTCCTCCGTGGCACTCTTAGCTGTCTCCGGCTCAGCTTTGACAATTGAAACTACAGATCTCATATTCCTTCCTCAACTCAAGGAAATCCTCGAATTAGTCCCGTACGATTCATAAGCAGCTAGTATCAACCTAAGCGATTCCCGCGCTTCCTTCCCGGTTATTGGGGGAGCTTTGTTCCGAGCAACTGACTCCAAGAAGTCATCGATCTCTCTCTTGTATGACCAGTTTAACGCTTGAAACGGGATTTTTGGATCAAATCTACCGGGCGTCAGTCTGATCTTTCCTTTGATCTTGCAGGACAAGGAATTAGCGCTGTAGAATTGAAACGAAGGACCAAAAATGTCCGATTCGATAATCCCGGTAGTTCCAGTAACCTGTATCTGCCTGCTTCCTTCTATTGCGCCAAAATTGAATATCGGAGCCCATGCAACCGAGATCTCCCCAATAGTACCAGAGTCGAAGCTCATTGAAACCAAAGCTGAATCATCCACCTTCACTCCGGGCAAATGCGTTGAAAAATAGGCCGACACACCTGATGGTTTTCCAAACATCCATAACATCAAATCTGCTAGGTGGGCACCCAAGTCGAAAAGGCAGCCAATCCTCTTTTCTGCTTCTTTACCGATTGAACTCTTAGGCGTTCCATAAGGCCCAGTCGCAATTAGCTGGGCCTTTGCGAAAATTGGTTTGCCGATTCTACCATCTTGAATGTACTCTTTCACTTTCACATGGTTTGCTAGGTACCTTAAGTTGTAACCGACACTGAATTTAATCCCATTGTTGGATACAGCCTCCAACATTTTGTCCGCCTCACTCAAATCTGATGCTAGCGGCTTCTCGCACAGTACGTGAACACCGTTTTCTGCTGCCTGAATTACGACCTGGGAATGTAACCTCGTTGGAACGCAGACACTCACTGCTTGGACGAGTCCACTTTTCAGCAGTTCTTGATAGTCTTCAAAAGCATGCTTCACCGCGTATTTTTCTGCGGTTTTAGCCAGAACTTCCTTGTCGGGTTCGCATATTGCCACAAGCTCGCATTTTGCATTCTCAAAATAATTAGGAAGATGTGCTTGTTGAGCAATATGACCGCAGCCTATTACTCCAACTTTGATTTTCTCCATTTTTTCACCGACTTCTTCTAGCACATGCAAAACGGGGCAACTGGTTCAATGCTTTTCACACCTACTTGGGGCGCTTGCGATTGGATTCATGTGGACATCACGATAGCGAAAAGAGGCTTTGTAAGGAGCACAATGACGCGTTATGAATTCTGACTTCACTTCAAGCATAACCTTGTCCACTTCCGAGATCATTCTTAGCGTCGATAGGTTGCTTTCCAAGTTCTCATACTCTTGCCGAGAAGGAGCAATCCGGACAAAAGGTAAAACTGATGAATGAAGACACTCGTAACAGAGTTTAGAGCCCTCATTTTCATTTTAGTCCCAAGATAGAGAAAAAGACAAAACGCAAATGTCGACAATATGCAAAGAACTTCTGAAAAAGATAGAACTAGAAAGAAGGTCGAAAGTAGTCCAACCAGAATTAGAATTGGGCATATAGTAAGCATTGCAAGACGCAATGGAAAAATGACCATCCCGAATTCCTGAAACTCTTTCTTAAACATAATGTCTCTACTCAGAATAGCAGACTGAATTAACCTGGTCGATCTACGCACTTTCTGTCTTACCGTTTCGGTGAGTCGATGAGGTATTGTCTCATAAGAGAAAGCCTGCGGAACACAGATGTATCTGAAGCCCTTTTTCACTATAGACAATAGTATGCTCCCATCCGTTGACCCACGATTAATTGAGATGGGAGAAAAACAGGATTTCTTTAGCAGAGCGAAACCTCCACGAACAAGAAACGTCGAATGGAGAGCGCTCTCGGCAATTGCCATCTGGTCGAATAGAGTCTTGTAACTTCTCTCCACTTTAGTCGCGGCGGTCTCTTGATCAGTAACTGGTGGCGCCGTTCCCGTGACCCCGCCTATGTCTGCAGCATGGGAAATTATTTTCACAGCTTTTTCGAGCGCACCAGGTTCTATGACCACGTCAGCATCTGTCCTTAATACCAGGCTGCTATTGGCGCTGGGAACTCCTTTGTTATAAGAGACGTTTACTCCCATCCTTTCGGGATTTCTTATAACTCTTCCTTGAAGTCCCAGCTCTCTAAACATCCTCTCGGCGACTTCACATGTATTATCAGTGGAACAGTCGTCCACCATGATGACCTCAATCTTCTCATGGGGATACTCCAGCTCAGCAATATTCTGAAGCTTTCTAGAGATGACTGCGCTCTCATTGTAAGTCGGTATCAGAACGGTCACGTTGGGCAAACTTTGAGGAGTCAACGATTCTGCCAATGCCTGTTCAATAAACTCAAGATACCTCTTGGTTTTCGCGTTTCTTAACACAAGCACCACATACAATCCATACACCGTGAAAACTACAGCAAAGCAACTCAGCGTTATCACCAGAACTGCACTAGTCATCGTTAACACCTTCGTGAGTCACAAATCTTTGAGATTCTTGAAAGATCTAAGTTTCTGAACTCTCGCTGATGCGCGCGCTCATGACCATTTTCTTTATCCTCTGGATATGGCCTCTTCCCATCCCCTTCACTTCGCAGCCCAATTCGAAGTATTTCCTTATCTGATCGTCGTTGAGGATGGCGAAACAGTCTATTATTGCACATGGTTTTCCCACAGACTTGACGACCTCTTCGGGATCGAGATTCAAATATGGCTTATGCTTTACCGCGAGGATAATAGCATCTACGTTGTTCATCGACGCCCACATATCCTTCTCTATCCTCAATTCCGAGAGCTTGTCCTGTCTGTCGAAGAACCGCTTCCGTGAATAATCCGGATGGGGGTACTCATCCTGCTTCTCCAGCTCCCACCAGTGGTCTACATAAGGATCGTGGACCTTTATGTCTGCACCCATCTCTGTGAGCTTTCTTACGATCAATTCCGATCCGCTGTATCTAGTATCACCCACGTCCTCCTTATACGAAGCTCCCAATAGAAGGATGTCAGCAGCAGCTATGGGCCTTCCCATGTTCCTTAAAGCATCTCTGACCAACTGCGCTACATGTAAGGCGCGGGTGTCGTTAATATCTATGGCCATTGGTGTGATTTTGAAAATCTCATCCTCCCATCCGAAAATGTGCCTGTATGACCATATACCCAGTCCACCATCCTTCGGTAGGCAATAACCTCCAATCCCTGGGCCTGGAAACATTATGTTTGAATGCGTCGGCCTTACTTTGATGGCATCAATTACTTTCTTCAAATCTACACCATTGCGTTCTGCGAAAATGGACCACTCGTCCATGAATGCAAGTATAGTCGCCCTGTACGAGTTCTCTATGATTTTAGCAGTCTCTGATTCGATAGGCTTATCCAGAACGGTCAGGGGAAATTCTTTAGTATGGATAACCTCGCTAAGAAATTTCTCCACTCTCCTCTTCGATTCTTCATTGATCCCTGAGCAGACCCTCCAAAAGTCGCGAATTGATCGTACATATTCCTTTCCGGGCATGACCCTCTCATAGCTATGAGCAAGCAGTGGTTCGGTATCAATCCCTCTTTTCTCGAACCTTTTCTTCATTATTGGATATGCGACCTGCTCAGTAGTTCCAGGGACCACAGTGGTCTCGATTAGTACAAGACAGTTCGGATCGATACGATCTGCAATAATGTCTATCGATTCCTCAAGGGCCTTCATATCCGCATGCCCATTCTCCACATTCCCGAGCTCATCCTTTAGATAATCGCACTGGACATCAACGACCACCACATCGGCTAGCTTCAATACATCGTATGTGAAAGTGGCAATCATGTTCTTTCTCTCAAGAACACATCTCTTCAATAGGACATCCACCTCAGGATCTTCCGATCTCACGGGGGAGAGACCTCTATTGATGATTGGTATCTTCCAGTAGCTTCGGATCGAAGGCCTCTGCATCCCGATAACAAACTTATTGGCGTTGCCTTTTTCATCAACAGAATCGGCCACCACCGCGGCCATCACCACACCGACGAATCCGACCCCATTTACAACGACAATCTCCTTCCCCTGTTTCCGCTGAAATCTCACGAGCTTCTCAATACGATTAAACTCATTAATATGATCCTGTGTTGTGGGAATTGGAAATTCCTCTCCATCTGGACCTATTGAAAGCAATTTTCTAGACATTTGAAACACCTTTTTTTTGTTCGACAATTAGTTGCGCGCTACCTAGAACCGACCACACATTTGTTTTCTATAAAACTTAGCGCGCGCTTTTTGGACATGATCAGAAAAGCGGAAATCGTGTCAAATGGCAAACTTGACATGATGCGCGCGCACTTTAGCATCGATCATGCTTCAGCTTATTCGAACACCTAATTCAGTTCACTAGGCAAGAATCTGCATTGTTGTCTATGCTTCTAACTGGTCTTCAAGAACTCGGTCAGAATCATCGAGAGTATGCGAAAACCATCTCGAACCAGGCACAAACGTGATGACCCGTGTGCCCTTTTGCCTTCGAAGCTGGGTATTTCTGTGACTTTCAATCCTAGTTTCTTAGCCTTTATGCACATCTCTGTTTCAATTTGAAAGCCATTGCATTTGAGAGCATCATTTAAACGGTTCAAGGCGTCCTTTCTGAAGGCCATATATCCGTAACACAGATCAGTGTAGTTAGCGGAAAAAAGCAGATTCACCAACCTTACAAACATCCGATTGCCAAAACTTCTCTTTGCAGACAAATCAGTTGAACCGCCACCAAACAGATATCTGGAACCTTTAACGACATCGTACCCTTCACTAACTACCTCGGCAAACTTCTCAATTTCCAAAGGGTCCATGGAACCATCTGCATCCATCTGCACAACGATGTCGCCGCTAGCGTGCTCAAAGGCGGATCGAAGCGCATCTCCTTTTCCATTGCTTCTCTGTAGAATGACCTTGGCTGTCGGAAGCACTTTCGTTGCTACTTCGATAGTATCATCTTCGGAATGACCATCCACTATTATTACTTCGTCGACAACCTTCGGCAGTCTGAAAAGCACATCAGGAAGATTCCGTGCCTCATTCAGCGTGGGAATTACAACGCTTACGGTGTAGTCAACACCTGACCGAGAACCAGCAATGGGGTTTCCATCCGCTAGGCCATTGTTCTTGCCGTTAATCATCTTCAATCTTCGACCTTAAACTCGCTGGATTCTGAGACTTCGACCCATACGTTTCGAAACGTTGAAACTCTCCCCTCTCTTCCCACTTGAATGACGTCTCACAACATGCTGAAATTCACATTTGCCCGAATATTAATACCCATGGAACAGTCATACAGAAAATGTTCCGTATTGTTCTAGAGAAGAACTACACAATAAAATGTCAAAAGCTGCATCTCTATTGCCAAAATTGATGCGAATAATTCAGGGACTGAATGACGTTTCACCTCGTCAGTAGCGCGCCAACGAGGCACTAACGTGTTGTGCCACAGCTGTATGTCAAGCTACGTACCGCATTGTACTCATTCTATTAATAGTTGGAGCCAGGGGTCGGATTCGAACCGACGTAAACGGCTCTGCAGGCCGTTGCCTAGGCTCCTCGGCCACCCTGGCACTCCTTCCAAGACAGACCGGGAAATTCCTCATCCAAAAAAGTACTTAGATACCTGTTCGCACTATCAGGCAAGATCGTTACTATGTTTTCATTTGGCATTCTTCTGGCTATTTCTAGCGAGGCTAGTACATTCGCTCCTGAAGAAATGCCAACAAACAACCCATGTTGCGTTGCTAACTTCCTTGCCATTTCAACTGCGTCATCACTCTTCACCTTTATCACTTTGTCGATTTTGCTCTTGTCGACAATCTTTGGAATAAATCCTGACCCAATGCCCTGAATCTTGTGAACGCCTGCTTTACCACCAGATAGAACGGCACATTCAGATGGTTCGACTGCAACAATCCTGACATTAGGAATTTTCTCTCTTAAGGCCTCAGCCACACCCATCAATGTGCCGCCCGTACCGACACCGGCAACAAAGGCGCCAACTTCCCCAAGTTGTTGCAGTATTTCTTTTCCTGTGGTTTCTCTATGGCAGCCGACATTGATTTGGTTACTAAACTGTTTTGGGAGCCAAACGTTTTCTTTTGTCGCGAATTCCTCAAGTTTCTTGACCGCATCCTCCATCGTTGCGGTCAGAATGAAACTTGCGCCATATGCGCGCATAATCTGCCTCCTTTCAACACTCATTGTCTCAGCCATTATCGCAGTGAATTTGTAGCCTTTGGCGGCAGCAATCATTGCAAAGGAAATTCCTGTGTTACCACTAGTTGCTTCTACTATCTCATATCCTGGCCCGATTTCGCTGTTTTCTTCAGCCTTTTCCAACATGTACAGAGCCATTCTGTCTTTTATGCTTCCGCTGGGATTCACAGCCTCCAGCTTAGCGAAGACATTTCCTCTTATCCTTACCAAGGGAGTCTTTCCGATCAAATCCAAGATCTGCTTCATTTGTCCACCAATCTACTTCTCGAATCATTTTCGGCATTGTCTTCTATCAGCGATATGATGCGACCGCGGTCTTCCGTATGGTTTGTAAAGAAGTCTTTCTCAAACAGTAGACCCAAGAATATGAACTATTTTTTACCCTTTGCGTGTCGGCAGAGTCAATAAAGAAAAGGATATCCTTGACGTCATCAAAATCTTAACCTGCAACCCTCTTCAATCAGACGGTCATGTTGAGCCGCAGACTGACAGAACGTTCGTGATACTGAATACTGTTAGTTGTCCCGTTATAAATCCAGAGTTCAAAAAACAAGTTGCTGAAAAACTCCTCTCTCTCCACATTCCAATCGGTTGAATATTCCTTCAAATCCAGCTCAACATCATTCAGTATGAGACTATCGAACTCGACCCGCCTAAGGGCCTCATTGTGTTGGTAATTAAAGGAGAAGGTTAACGACTGCTCCCAAACTCCTTGATCGGCAACAAAAGCCGTAATGCTGTAAAGTGCTGGCAAACTGCTTGGAGTGTGATTAAAGCTGTTCGGAGCTGGCTGGGTTTGATTACGAAACTTCACCTCAACTGAATAATATGCGCAATATCCTAGATGATTCGCTATTCCCAGAAACACACTGTAATCATGCATGAGTGTAATATTAAAGGGGTAATCCTCAGCCCTATGATTCGAATCCAAAATCCAAAACTCAGTGAAGAACTCAGTCCGCGGAAGAACCAGAAGCCTACTCAGCGCAGGCGACGCCACAAACAGAGCCAAGATCCCGGTGACAATCATAAAAAAAACAGTATACTCGCGATAACTCATAACCCCACACTTCCAGCCTGAGAATACCTTCTCCTCAAGACGACCCAGACAACGAAACCGCCGCAAACAACAGCCACAGCTCCCATGATGGATCCAACAACATTAACCAAGAAATCCCAGTAACGCGCCTGCATGGCAGCTCCTCTCAAAACATCAGCCTCTTCAACAAAACTGCTCAACCGCTCCTGACTCTGAAGAGCAAGAGAAACGGCATAATCAAAATCCCCAAACTTGTAAGCCAACTCAGCCCCAGACAACACGTCTCCAGCGTCATTCAGAACAACCAACAAACCAGTAATGTTTGCACCAACCCTATCCGCATCAGCAACAACACGATAACAAATGACAATCTTCCCCTCTGCCTCAGCAATAGCTGCTCCGGCCTCAAGCTCAATCGAAGCAACAACATTCTCGCTTCCCTCAACAAAGCTGACAAAAACCAAACCACACAGCGAGAAAACAGATGACACGGCAAAAACAACAAAAAGAAAATCTCTCAAAGACATGACCCGCCACACAAGCTCATTTCTTCAGCTCCTTGCCTAAACTCCGAGAATTCAACCTACGATTTGTTGCTCCCGCGCCTCTACACATAATCTCCAAGGCACTCTTCTCAGTGTTCACATCGTCAAGATGCTTCTCAAGACTCCGACAACGCTTAGAGTACTCCTCATGCTTGTCAAGAAACTCCCTGCCCTTTGCCGTAAGCGCAAAGCAATCATCACTCTCCGATCTCACCAGACCGGCATCCAGGACTCCCTCCAAATAACGGCAAAGAAGCCTATAACTCAAATTCGCCTGATACATAATCCTAGTCTTCTTAGCCCTATCATTAACAATAAGCAATATGTCAGCAACAATCCGCAGCCTATCACGATACTTACTCATCAAACCAACCCCCAAACCAACGAGCAGAACGCGCGCGAAGCCCAAAACGCCACAAACAACAGAAACCAACGAAAAACAAACAAACACTCTATTTGGCTCCAAATAGAGGGCCTATCAAGCGTTGCACACACACAAAAACTCAGAAAGACGCATCATCTTCGAATGTGAAGCCAGCCTCTCCCACCCTTCTTCAACTGCTGGTCAACATTCCTATCAAGCTTAGGCGGCCCCTGCCTCCTTTGCCTCTTAAGATTCTGAGCGACCAAAGCAGTTCTGACGAATTTTCCCCATCCACCCACAGAAGGATTAGGAGGGACGATCACTTCGCCGGCTTGTGCCAACTCATGATTCCGCAGAAGCTCACGAAAATCCAAGAGCCTAAACTTCCTCGTCGCTATGATGACGGTCCCGCGGTCAACAGACAACAAAGAATAGTCTTTGTCAGCTATTCCCTCAGCCCGCACCTTATCATCTAAGCGATCCCGCCACATACTTTTCCATTGATCTTTGAATTCATCTAAGAACTGCTTCTTATCGGTGGTTTCCACTCTATAAATCCCTCCTTGACAGGAGCAGATGGGTACTGCGCTCAGCAGTCGCCAATCAACTTCTTTTACTTGCCGCCTCCACAAACGTTCTCATAAGAGATCGAATGGCCTCACTTCGGTTGGAAAACCTCGACTTCAACATCGCATCAAACGCATCGACCAGATCCTTAGGTGCCTTAAACTCAACCAGCAACAGTTCCTGCCTACCTTTGTTGTCATTTCTTGGCAATACTGAACTCCTCTCTTTACGACCCTCAACACTTCGGTTTACGTGCCAACCGACAGAGAAGTTGGTAACTACACCGTCGTTATCCTATTTAAAGACCGCAGAAAAGAGCTTCTAGGCAAATGTTCTAGAGCTTTATTCCATTTTTTCTAGAGAGTTACTATGAACAAAATCCTCACAAGCCATTTATTCC
>Ga0315296_10000737_pt1 | contig 29471 bp, 20 predicted proteins | sample YL17G14_18_MG_FD_203921 | JGI IMG/M metagenome (GOLD analysis project Ga0315296, IMG submission 203921) | Sediment microbial communities from Yellowstone Lake, YNP, Wyoming, USA - YL17G14_18 | ecosystem: Environmental > Aquatic > Freshwater > Lake > Sediment | place: USA: Wyoming | collected... | reverse complement strand
GCTCAACTGGGATATCGCCCCGAGCGATGGCGACGAAACTCCCAAGCCGCGCCTCACTCGCCAAGAGATCGTAGTAGGAGCTATCCAAGCGGCCTTCGGAAACGTTGTAGCCGATTGAGAACAACCGACGTTCGGGGTCATACAAGAAGCGCATATTGATCGATTCGGATAACTCGCGTCCGTCCTGGATGAGCCGCTCGCCCAAACCCAGGATTTCACCGGCCAGCCATCTCGATTTTGCGAAGGCCTCCAGAAGACGGTCAAGCCATTGGAAGAGGGGGCCTGCGGCTGAGGGAGCCTCCTCACGGATCGATTGGAGGATCGGAATACAGCCGATGTGCCCGTTGGCGAGATCGAGAAGCGAAGGCGCGTGATGCAGGGCCTGGCGGATGGCAAGTAGGGCATTCAGACCCAGCGGGGCGACCTCCTCTTCCGTTTTTTCATCGAGGATTTCGATCCAAGTGAGATAGCGATCCGTGATCCTTAGCCAGGCCGATACCTGCCCCTCCATCTGCCCGGCCCAATAGGCCGCACCCGCTTCACCGTCGGCGGACTCACGCGCCTCATCGGCCAGAGCCCTTACGCTTCCCTCCACCCGCCGCAGCAGGCGAAGCGCGTCGGCGATGCGATCCGGCGGGGCCTCCCACGCGCGCATCAGTTCGTCGAGGATATGAGCATCAAGACCGGGGACGCCTTCCTGTTGGACGACCTGTTGCAAGATTCCACCGGTGTCCCGCAGGCCTTCAAAGCCTTTCACATCCAGGACGGGTGTCTGAATCAGCTCGTCAAGACCATGCTCCAGGGCCCATAAGGCACCAAGCAGGTTGCCGCTGTCCACGGAAGACACGTGGCGAGGTTCGAGAGGGGTAAGGGTCTGAATATCGTACCAATTCAGCAGATGACCCTCATAGCGCTCCAGTTTGCCGATCGTCTCCATAGTGTGCGTCAGCTTATCGACGACCTGATCCACCGTCAGATACCCGGAATCATGTGCGGCTAGCGCGCTGAGCATCCAGAGACCGATATTGGTTGGACTGGTACGCATTGCCAGTTGATTCTGATGGGAGACCTGGTAGTTGTCAGGTGGAAGCCAAGAGGTCTCATCGCTGACAAAATCCGAGAAATAGCGCCAGGTTCGTCGTGCAACCTTCCTCAGGAACTGCAGATCCTTCTCAGGAAGCAGGAATTGCGGTCGCTTCGCATCCGGTCGAAGGATCAAGAGCCAACCGATCAGAGGGGATAGAAACCACAACACGAGCCAGGGGCTGGCCATCACAAGGTTCGATGGCATCCAGCGCTGCACCGCCCAACCCACGATCCCGCTGAAGATGCTCGCCAAGCCCATGGGAATCACGAACCCTCGCAGCTGACCCGGGGCTCTCCCATCCGTCACCTGGGCCGAAGTCCACTCGAGCAACCCCCGGTGAGAGATGCGGCGGCGATACCAGACCCGCAGAATGGCATCCAAAGTCAGCCGGGCCTGGTGCGGAAGCAGTGCAGCTTCAACAATCGCTCGCAGCAGGTCGTGCGCCACTTTCGAGAGGGAGAAGCTCTTCAGCCCCTGACGGGTGGTCGCCATTGTGAAGGGCTGCGCCAAAGGCTGGAAGATCAGCTGCGTGGCGACCACCAGGGTAGAGATCCACCCTATCTGAGAGGAGATCAGCCAGGAGGCCATGAGCAAGCCCAGGCTGGTTACGGGCATCAGGCTCCGGCGCAAGTTGTCGAAGACCTTCCAACGGTTGAACCAGGACAGCTGGTTTGGCCCTCGCCGTCCTCCAGGTTGGAGAACACGCGGTAAGATCCATTCCGCGATTTGCCAATCACCACGAATCCAACGATGCTGCCGGCGGGTGTAGCTCAGGTAATCCTGAGGGAACTCATCATAGAGCTCAATATCACTGGCCAGGCCCACGCGGACGTGAGCACCTTCAATCAAGTCATGGCTCAGCAACCACTCTTCAGGAAACCTTCCAGAAAGCACTCGACTAAAGGCGCGCACATCATAGATGCCTTTGCCATGGTAGGAGCCTTCTCCGGCGAGATCCTGGTTGACGTCGGAAACAGCCTTGGTGTAGGGGTCAATTCCAACCGCGTCCGCGAAGAGTCGGCTGAAAGGCGAGGCACTCGTGCTCGGCAGGGAAGGGCTCACGCGCGGCTGGATGATTGTGTAGGAGCCGGCCAGAATCCCGCCTGCGGCATCGAAGCGCGGCTGGTTTAGAGGGTGCGCCAAAGTCTCGATCATCCGGCGGGCAGTGCCGAGAGGCAGCTGGGTGTCGCTGTCTAACGCGATGACGAACCTCACATTGGACAGATGATCCGGGTCGCCGACGTATACCACACGATCGGCATCTTCAGGCCGCGTTCCATCGATCAGACGATGGAGTTCTTCTAGCTTCCCGCGTTTGCGCTCCCAACCGATGAATTTCTGCTCGGATTCACTCCATGTGCGGTCCCGATGGAAAAGGAAGAAACGCTCACCACCATACTGATGGTTGAGAGCTTCGAGGCTTTCGGTCACAGTCTGGAGCAGTCTTTCGTCGTTCTCACGATGCGCCTGATCCGAATCGGTGTAGTCCGTGAAGAGGCTGAAGAGCAGATTGTCTTCTTTGTTGGCCAGGTACCGGATTTCTAACTTCTCCACCTCTGCCCGGATCGTCTCCGCGTCCGCCAGCAGCACGGGTACAACGACCAACGTTCGAAATGCGTCAGGAATACTTGAAACCTCGAAATCCATCTTCGGAAGGGTGCGGGGTGGAAGTAGCCGCATGACCAGGTGGTTCACAACCTCCAGCGAAAGTTGGCTGGCGGGGATCAACAAGAGGAAAGCTATCAAAAGCCGGATCCCAGGCGTCTGCCCGCGCAGGCCAAGCAGGACGATCAGGGAGATGAATACGGCGGAGAAGAAGCCGATCCCAAGAAAGTACACTGCAGAATGATGGCGGTATACCCATTGCAGGGCTCGGAAACGTGGCGCCTCACGGCAGCGTATGAGCCGCGCAAGCTCGCGCCGTCCTTCTCCGATTAGATAGGTCCCGACGTGGATCCACCGCTCATCCTCCGCCGATTCACGCACGGCTTGCGTCGCTAGCTCGATGGCGCGTTGGGCGACTTCTTCCTCCGCCTGACCGGACCCACGGGCGAACTCTTCAATCGCCCGACGATACCGATCACGTGTGCCGAAATCCATCTTGGGATAGACACCGGATGGATCCAGCCGAAGCAACCGCTCCACGCGGCTGAGATGCTCGAAGATCTGTCTCCAATCCAACAGAGCGAGCTGTCGCAAGCTGGTAAACGCATTCCCAATCGATAGCTGATCCTTCGTCTGGCGGTTTTGCTCACGCAGGTTGAGATCGTTCAAGGATGTCTGGAGCAGGCGCTCAAGCCAGCTCTGGACCGGCGCCAACGCGGCCGCCTCGTCATAGAGATGAACGATAAGTTGAGAACCAAGATAAGGGCTTGGGCTGGGTTGGGTTTTAGCAAGTTCTGCCAGGATCGAGAAGAGTTGGTTGGGATCTCGCCGGTTGGCTGTAATGAGCCTGTTCGCCCAGACGTTGGCGATCTCACGCTCGCGCAGCTCGGTCAGGGCTCTTACGGCGAGATTCTGGATGCTTTCAATCAACGCGGTGCGCAGCATCTGGGGGACAGCCCAGAGTTCGCCAATCGTCAACGCGCTCTCGGATTGATAGGCCTCAATAAACGCAAGGATGTTCTCCCGGTCTAGACGCAAGTCCGTATGATAGACGAGTTCCCTCGCCAGGCCGTAGATGCGCGGCAGACCCCGGTAGGGCTCGTTGGCGAGTGCCGGCAGCTGCTGGTAATAACGCCGGGGAAGGTTCAGCTGAACGTCGCGGGCGTTGCTCTCGATGATGTACTCATTGTCGAGGAGCCACTCGGCGGTTGGAGGCACACTCTGTTCCAAGCGACTCGCTTCGGAGAGATCCGAGCAAACCTGATGGACCCGTTGACGGGCCAGTTCGAGCCGCTCGAGCAGTTCGGTGTTCCGCCGCGGATGTGGGTCCACATGGTGGTCCGTGGCCAGCCGCTGGGCATGCTCCTGGATCTGCGCCGGGGAGAGCGGCACCCCGGGGCTCCACACATCTCCGATCAGACTCTGGCGCTTCGGATGCAGGACGAAGACCGCGGGCGGGATCTCGCCGCTTTCCCGTAGCACAGCCACTGGGAACCGCAGTGTTTCAATCGGCGCCTGGAGGATCAGGACGGTCTCCTCGGACACCAACCAACGTGCGTGATCCTCAAGCAGCCTTCGTTCTACGCCGTACTTCGATCGTCGTATCCACACCCCAGTGAAGAGGCTTCCGATGAATCCACCCACAAGGATCGGAATCAGGGCAGAAAGGCCTCCGCTCAGAATCGGCTCCGGCCAATGAAGGCCTATGGATGCAACTCCGGCGAGGACCCCGAACAGGATGAAAGCCAGGGTCGCACCGAAAGCCCGGCGCCAAAGGAAGGGGTCCCATGTACGTACATCTCCATCCGCGGTCTTGCTCACCAATGCGGCGCGGCGGAAACCCCTCCTCTGCAACTCCCTGAGGGCTCCGCGAGCTTCCTCTCGTTTTGCGAAGTAGCCTAAGAGGATGCCTGCTTCCATTCTCCGTCCTTGCATCACCACTTGGTCTAAGCTTCTAAGCATTGCGATGGATTTCACTGCATGGGAATCTACGACGCAACGCTACCAGTATATCGTCTTGTCGTGTCGCGGGCCTAAGCCGGAATTTCCGATTTGAACTTCACCTTTGCGCAAAATCATACGCCCGCTACCTTATTGGTTCATGCTCAGATCATCATGGGGTCTTTTGGGTGGCATCACGGCTCGCTTTGGCCGTTCCATTGACCGTGGTTGGTCTGTTTGCCGCGTCCCACCCAGCCTCACGGCTAACACCTGTCCCCGCTGAAGGACTTCTAAGCGCTCCATTCGGTGTCTCTCCCGGTTTACTACCCGTCCGGCAGGGGCTGAAGCCCCGCGATCATCCTCAGCATACTGCCGAATAGCCTCCGCGTCAGGTGGCTCTCCGCCAGCAGCAGCCAGTAGTACCGGGCGTGCTGGTGACGGACAACGGGCCGGAGTTCGCGGGACGGGCGCTAGAAGTCTGGGCGATGGAGCAGGGTGTGCAGTTGATCTTCCTCCGGCCGGGACGGCCGATGGAGAAGGGGTTCATCGAGAGTTTCAACGGGCGGTTGCGGGACGAAGGCCTGAACGTGGAGTGGTTCACGTCGCTGGATGACGCACGACGCAAGCGGGCAGCCTGGAGGTATCACTACAACCATGAAAGGCCCCACAGCGCGTTGCCGGATCAAACGCCGGCGAGCGTGGCGGCAGAACAGGGGAGCGAAATCAAGCGGTCGGGAGGACCTTGACGGCTCGGATTCTCTAGTTTCCCCTGGTACAGTTTTCCGGGGCGGGTCAGAACCCCCGGAGACTAACATTATGATTGGTACAGGAAACGGGGGCAGGTCATCCGCTCCAGCCTCCCCAAGTCGCGTTAGGAACGCTTCGCTTGACTTCACCCGGGTTTCGTCTTAATCTAAGCTATCCTATTTACCAGCACTCGAGGGGGCGTATGGACTTCCAGATAGGAGACAAGGTCGTCTATCCGAATCAGGGTGTGGGAATCATCGAGCAAGTCTCAACCAGGAATGTTACCGGAGAGCCGGAAATGTTTTACTTGCTGAAGCTCAACTCCAGCAGCCTCCGCGTGATGGTGCCGATGAGCAACGTCTCCAGTGTCGGCCTGCGTCGGGTGGCGAAAACGCGCGAGATCGAAACGATCCTGGACTATATGCAGAAGGGCCACTGCAAGGCACCGCAGGACTGGAAGGGACGCTTCAAGGAAAACTCCGAGAAGATGCGGAGCGGCTCTGTGCAACAAGTGGCGGAGGTTTTGAAGAGCTTGTTCATGCTGAATCAGGCGAAGCCGCTCTCCTTCCGCGAGAAGAGAATGCTCGACCGGGCCTGGCAACTGCTGGTGGACGAGATCGCCATGGCTCGCGGGATGGCCAAACCGGCCGTGGAAGGCCACCTGGTCAAGGCCCTCACCAAATCCAATCTCAAGGTTCCGCTCCCCAGCTAGCCTGCCTCCTCACGGAGCAGCGCGCGGCGCAGACACCCCTTTTCGGGCCTGCGCGACCTGGCGCCTGCCCCCAGCACCGAGGCCACCGACGTGGCCGAGCGGCACCGTGTCTCCAACATCTTGGTTTTGCTCCCCTTAGGTTGGGCTGAAACGGCGGCCGGGGATTTCCACAGGCATGCGCAGGATTTCCACAACATCTTGGGGTTGCCGAGAAAAAAGCTACCAAACCTAGTAGTTTTCGCTTGACAAGCCTCGGGGCCGGGAATAGATTGCCAGCAGACGCTGCGGGGCCGGTCGCGGCATGGTGAGGGGACGGACCGGGGAGGGCGTTCGAGCCCGGCGCCAGACGGAACGAGCACACACCGCAAATTCCAGGGGCCCAGCGCCAGAGTTCGCAACCGGAGGAGATAATGGCGGAGCGGGATGTTGTCTCCAAAGCAGCAACTGGTGTGAGTCCCACCCTAGAGACCACCGGGCGGCGCGCGGCGCGCGGCATCACCGTGAGGCGCTTCTTTACCAAGCCCGGCGTCCATCCTTTTGACGAAATCGATTGGGAGTCGCGCACCGCCTCGCTCCAGAACGAAAAGGGCCAGAGCATCTTCGAGCAGCGCAACGTGGAGGCCCCCAAGGACTGGTCGCAGACAGCCACCAACATCGTGGCCTCCAAGTATTTCTACGGCAAGCTGGGAACGGCCGAGCGCGAGTCGAGCGTGCGGCAGCTCATCAGCCGCGTGGCCGATACCATTGCCCAGTGGGGCGTCGAGGGCGGCTACTTCCGGAGCGAGGAAGACGCCGAAACCTTTCATGCCGAACTGGCTCACCTGCTGGTGCGGCAGAAGGCATCTTTCAATTCCCCCGCGTGGTTCAATTGCGGCCTGTGGCACAAGTACCACCGCAGTACGGAAGGCAGGGCGTGGTACTGGGACCCCGCCACGGGCGGCGTCAAACAGGAGACCGAGGCCTACCGGCATCCCCAGTGCTCTGCCTGCTTTATCAACTCCGTCCAGGATAACCTCGAAAGCATCCTGCGGCTCGCCAGGACCGAGGGGATGCTCTTCAAGTGGGGTTCGGGATCTGGGACGAACCTCTCACCACTCCGTTCCTCCCTGGAGCCGCTGTCGGGTGGCGGTAGAGCCTCGGGTCCCCTGTCGTTCATGCGCGGTTACGACGCCTTTGCGGGAGTCATCAAGTCCGGCGGCAAGACCCGGCGGGCCGCCAAGATGGTGATCCTGAATACCGAGCATCCCGACATCGTGGAGTTCATCGAGTGCAAGGCGAAAGAGGAACGCAAGGCCTGGGCGCTGATCGATGCCGGTTACGACGCCTCGCTCACCGGCGAAGCTTATAGCTCGATTTTCTTCCAGAATGCCAACAACAGCGTGCGCGCCACCGACGACTTCATGAAGGCGGTGATCGAGGACAAGGACTGGACCACCCGGGCCGTCACTACCGGCGAGCCCATGAAAGCCTATCGGGCGCGCGACTTGCTGCGCCAGATCGCCGAAGCCGGCTGGCAGTGCGGCGATCCGGGGATGCAGTTCCACACCACCATCAACAAGTGGCACACCTGCAAGGCCAGCGCGCCCATTCACGCCTCCAATCCTTGCAGTGAATACATGTTCCTGGACGATTCGGCCTGCAACCTGGCCTCGCTGAACTTGATGAAGTTCCTCGGACCCGATGGCAAGTTCGCCGTGGAGGCCTGCCGCCAGGCTGTGGACATCATGATCACGGCCCAGGAAATCGTCGTTGATAACGCCAGCTATCCCACCGAGAAGGTGACCGTCAATTCCCATGACTTCCGCGCCCTGGGCCTGGGGTACGCCAACCTGGGCGCGCTGCTCATGGCCCACGGTCTGCCGTATGATTCCGACGCCGGCCGCGATTATGCCGCTGCCATCACCGCCCTCATGCACGGCCAGGCGTACCTGACCTCCTCCCGCCTGGCGGCGGAACTCGGCCCCTTCCCCGGCTACCCGGTGAACCGCGATGCGATGCTGGGCGTCATCTCCATGCACCGGCAGGCGCTCGCCAATCTCAACCCGCGGAACCTGCCGGAGCAGACCTGGGAGACAGCAAAGAAGCTCTGGGACGAGTGCCTTGCTTACGGCATGAAATATGGCTACCGCAACGCCCAGGTGACGGTCCTCGCTCCCACCGGAACCATCGGCTTCATGATGGATTGCGACACCACCGGCATTGAGCCCGACCTGGCGCTGGTGAAATACAAGAAGCTGGTGGAGGGCGGGCTCATCAAGATCGTCAACAACGTCGTCCCCCTGGCGCTGCTCAAGCTGGGGTATACAGAGCAACAAGCCGCCGGCATTGTGAACTACATCGACCAGCACGGCACCATCGAGGGCGCGCCCGGCCTGAAGCCCGAACACCTGCCCGTGTTTGACTGCTCGCTGCGACCCGCGGAGGGGAAACGCGTCATCCATTATATGGGCCATCTGCGGATGATGGCGGCGGTGCAACCGTTCCTCTCCGGAGCTATTTCCAAGACTGTGAACCTCCCGGAGGAGGCCACGGTGGAAGACATCGTCAGTGTCTACACCGAAGCCTGGCGGCTGGGCCTCAAGGCCATTGCCATCTATCGCGACGGCTCCAAACACGCGCAACCCCTAAACACCTCCAACGCCCGGCCCAAGCAGGAGTCGGAACTGAGGAATCAGAAGTCAGAACCGGCCGCGGGCCCGGGGGCGGCAGGAGCGGGCAGGGCTCTCCGCCGTAAACTCCCCGACGAGCGGCGCGCCATTACACACAAATTCTCGGTGGGCGGCCACGAAGGCTACCTCACGGTGGGTCTGTATGAAGATGGGCTGCCGGGGGAAATCTTTATCACTATGGCCAAAGAGGGTTCGACCGTCTCCGGCCTGATGGATTCCTTTGCCACGGCGATTTCCCTGGCCCTGCAATACGGCGTGCCGCTCAAGGTGCTGTGCGACAAGTTCAGCCACTCGCGCTTTGAGCCCAGCGGTTACACCCCGAATCCGGAAATCCGCTATGCGAAGTCGGTGATGGATTACATCTTCCGCTGGCTGGCCTTGAAGTTTCTGCCCAAAGATGCCCAGCCGCGGGAAGATGCCAGCCTTGTGGCGCCGAACGGCAGCGAGGTGGAAAACGCCGCCCAATTGGCAACGCAGTTTACCCGCGCCGCCGGCGGCAAGACCACCGTTTATCCCAATGGTTCCGTCCAGCCGAGCCTGGTGGGCGTCGAGCACAGCGACGACGCGCCCAGCTGCGCCGATTGTGGCGCCATCATGGTACGTAACGGCTCGTGCTACAAATGCATGAATTGCGGGTCAACCAGCGGGTGCTCGTAGTGCAATTATGCAGACGTTGAGGTCCTACAACCCGGCAAAACACTCCGCAGTGCAGCGGTCGTTAGAAGCCTTCGAAGACCCGGTCCGCGGATTGACGGCTAATACCTGCCTGACCGCAGGCGGTTGGTTCGCGAGGTTCGTCTGGCCAGATTGGCCGTTTGAACTGGCCAATGAGTTCTCCATGAAGGTGGAGGATTTCTGCAGGAAGCATGAACTCCTTGCGATCCAGGAGGGCTCGGCCGAGTGGAACGCCGTCTTTCACGGTTGGCGCAGTGACCCGGATTCGGCGGAGGCAATTGGGAAAGCCTTTGGTAGGTACTTTGGAGAACGGGCGCAGTGGGTGGAATCTGAGAAGGATCTCCGAGGTCGAATCGCCGCTCAATGCATGGTTCAGGGCCTTCTGTTACGAGAGGGCCTTCCGATGGGGCATCCTATTGGGGAAATCGTGGAAGGGTCGGCGGCGCGGCGGGCCGAGAGGCACGGCTACGTCTCCCTCGACTTGTCTTGGAAAGCCTCTGCTGCCGTTCCGCCCGGTCCCATGTCCGATTCAGACAAAGATGCATTCTTGGCGAGTACCCAGGAGGTGTTCCACTGGGCAGCCCAACGCGTTCGACCCGTTTTGGATGCGCTCCATGCCAGGTTGAAGAATCTTTACGGCGAACGCTTACGGGGTCTGTACGTTTTCGGCTCATACGCTCGTCCCGACGCAGGAATCGAGTTGCCGGAGGACTCCGATCTGGATGTGGCGCTGGTGTTGTCCGATTTCGAGAATGCATATGATGAAATCAAGCGCATTGGTGAGGCTACCTACGATCTGTCGCTCGAGCATGGGTTAGTCGTCTCAGTCGTGCCCGTGCGAGAGGCCGACTACCGCGAGGGCCTCACGAACTTCGCCCGTGTGATTTCGTCTTATGCGGTACCTGTCAGATGACCCGAGATGTTCAGGTTCATTTGAGGAAAGCGAGGGAACGGCTGGAGGACGTACGAGTTTTGCTTTCGGAGAAACGATATGCGGGTGCGGTCAACCGCACGTACTACGCAATGTTCGAAGCGGCATCGGCGATGCTTTCAAGCGCCGCCCTCCAGTTGAGCAGCCACGATGCGGTTATCAGCAAATTCGGTGAGTTCTTCGTGAAGACCGCCAAGGTTGACCCAAGGTTTGGACGCGCCTTGTCCCGAGGCTTCCAATTCCGCAAAGATGCTGACTATGGCCTCGACACAAGGAGTGAAATTCCGCCGGCCACTGCGGAGGAGGAGTTCCAGAAGGCCTCAGAGTTTGTTGCGATGGCCGAGGAGTATCTGGGGGAGGCAAAGCAATAACCAAGACTTGGCAGATCGACGCATTTGCACGCTGCGAAAATCCGGCGGGCCGCTCTCACTTCTGGGCGGCCCATTTCGTTTCGCGGGAGGGGATGCATGGACGTTTCTGAAGCTTTGCGCGCCATCTGCACCACGGGCGAGGGTTCCTGCTGGTACTGTGACCGGAGATTGCCTGCCGCGGAGGAGGCCATTCGGGATGGCTGGGACGTGCAGCGGGTGAACGGAGACCGGATAGCCAGCATCATCCTCGTCTGCCCGATGTGCCAGCGGGAGAAGGCGGAGCTGGGTGAAGAGGGATTCCTCCGCAACCTCTCCCTGCGCGTCTGCAACTCGACCTGCTAAACACCCGTGGGCGCGGAAGGGATGGGCGGGCGAGCGCCGGCGTGAATGGCCGGTCCGGCGGTATCCATGCCGGGCCGCTAAGGAAAGGCTGGCCGAACGATGCAAGAGAAGAAAATCAAGTCCTATTTCATAGAGCAGGTGCCTCTGATTCTCGAACGCAGCGCCGAGGAGCCGCAGGGCTTCCGCGCCTATTTTTCGGGACGCGACCCGAAGGACGATGAAATTCTAGGCATCCTCGCCGTCAACACCATGATGAGCGGGGAGTTTCAGATGGGCGACAGCTTCCCGACGCCCCTCGAAGCTCTCGCCGCGCTCTCCGGCGCCAGCCGCGCGGAGATTTGTCGGGAGTTCCGCCGGGAACTCAAGCACTGCCTTGGCGAACTGACAACTGCGTAGGTTCCAGGGAACAGGGGACAGGTTGCAGGGAAGATCTCACGAAGGCTCGGGACTCAGCAAACGGCTTCTGAGTGCAGTTAACATCTTGCTAATCTCCGCAATCAGCCTCAGCACTGGCGCTGCTTGGTCGTCGCTTAGGTAATCCAGGCGGACGGTCAACATCACGAATGTTTCCGTCTCCATAAGCGAGCCCTTGGCAACTGCCAGAAAATTCGCGTAATCCCTTCTGCTGCCGCGAGCGTGACCTTCGGCAATGTTCGCGGGGACTGAGGCAGCCGCCCGAGTGAGCTGCGTCACCAGCCGATAGGTCTCACTCGACGGGAGCTTTGCTGCAAGTCCGTAAATCATCACCGTAAGGTCCATCGCTTTCTGCCACACCACCAGATCCCTGTGCGATTCTATGCGTCCCACGTTCTCCTCCCTGCCCTGCCTTGGTATTTTCCTGCTGTACCCTGTCACCTGTCACCTGTCACGTGTTACCTGTCACCTGCCCCGTTCAGCCAGACGTCCAGCCGTGGCGTGTCCCAATTGTACGGCTTGCCCAGGATATCGAGCGTCCCATTGCCGTCCAAGTCCGCGATTTTCGACTCGTGGAGATCGAACCCGCGGTCAACGATTGTGGTCTTGAAATTCCCGTCTCCATCTCCGAACAAGAGATAGATCTTGGCTTCGGGGTTTCCGCCATCCAGGCGCATCTCCGCGCAGAAGATGTCCAGGTTGCCGTCGTTGTTGAAGTCCACGACACTCAGGCTATGGCCGTTGGTAACGTCGAGCAACTTGTGGCCGATCCATGCGCCCTTCACCCACTCGTACCACATCAGCGGACCTTCGCCATCCCCCACCACCAACATGACCTCGGGCCGTCCGCCTTTCTTCAAATGCCCGACTGCCACACGCGAAAACGAGTAACTCGCGTCGATGAGGTTCTCCTGGAAGCGCAATCCGCCCAGGTTGCGAAACCAGCGCCCCCCGCCCACGATGTCGAGCTTCCCGTCGCCATCAATATCAGCCTTCGCCAGCCCCTCGTGCTCGTTCACGGCTTTGAACGCCGCCGGCTTGCCGCGCTGCTCCGGTTCGCTGTCTGCGCTATAGGCATAAATCTCGCTCAAGGGCCACGGCTGAGTTTCCCTTGGCTCATCAGGAATCTTGGCCAAGAACAGCTTCCGGGCCTCCTGATTCCAGAAGACCAGTTCCTCTTTTCCGTCCCCATCGAAGTCGCCGAAAATCTGATCGTGGTGCTTGTTGGCACCCGAATTCTTGATGAGGTGCCGCTTCCACGGTCCTGCAAAGGGGTCATCGGTGGTGGTCGTGCTCTTCCTGTTCCCTGTCCCCTGTTCCCTGTTCCCTATAAGCGGATTCTCCCACCACCAGACTTCGTTCGACTTCCAGTCGCCGCCAAAGACCACATCCGGGTCACCGTCTCCATCGATGTCTGTGACCGCGCCCCCCGCTTCGATGTGCAGGGGATTGTTCTCGACGACGTACTTCGTCCAGCCGTTCTTGCCGCGCCGGTACCAGACCACCGCCGGCGCCGCCGTCCGCTCGGTAATCACAAAGTCGTTCACCCCGTCCTTGTCCACGTCGAGCACCAAGCTAGCCGTCTGCTCGGTGCCGGGATTCGGCGCTGGCAGCTCGCCGTTCTTGCTCGATAGGTGAGCCCACTCCACCCCGCCCAACTTCCCTTGGCCGCAATAGAGCGAAATCGCCAATCCGAGACTCGCCACAGCGCAGGAAACAAGAAGCACTCGTTCTTTCATTGCCTTTTGTCCTTCCACGGAAATTCAAGACCGTAAAGCATACGCCGGCAGGAGGGGATTTCAAGTTGCGCCTCATCGCGCAGGTCTACCCGGCATGTGCGAGGAAGATGCCGATTTGAGGCTGGTATGCAGCCAGGAAGGGGCGGAAGACCGGGGTCCCGCGCCTCAGTGCGGGGGCAGCAGCTCAACGGTAGAATTCGGCTTCTGGCAGACCAGATAGGAGAAACAATGAAAGTCATCGACCCCGTCTGCAAAATGGTGATCGATTCCGAGAAGGCCGCAGCCACCAGCGAGCACCAGGGCCAGACCCCCTACTTCTGCCGCCATTCTCGGATATAGTAGTGACACATGGCGAGTGGTTACGTCACGGGCAAGCCAGGGATTGAAAGTGTCGGAATCTAGACCAGTTTTACGGCGCCGTCAGTATTGTGCGCGCTGCGGACAATTGATGTTTGAGTACTACTGCTCGCCCGACGGCCACTTCGGGCTGGCGGACTCACTCGATGACGCGGGCCGCGAGGAGGTGCTCCGAACACGGCAAGCAGCACGCAGCAGGGTGCGGACCTTGCTCGGTCCGCGGGCAAAACAGCTTCGAACTACGGACCCGGTTACCTGAAACCGGAGACTGCGAGGAGCAATGAAACGCCGTTCTTTTCTCCAATCGCTAGGGGCGGGTAGTGTGGCCTTGGCCGCGCCCGCCAGCGCTGGGGCCGCGAGCGCGCCGCCGATGAAGATCACGCGCCTCCGCTTCTACCACAATCCCGCCTCCCGGCCCATGATCAACCAGAGCTTCCACATCGTGACCATCGAAACCGACCAGGGCATCACGGGGGTCGGCGAGGGCGGCTCGCAGGACACCATCGAGCAGTGCGGAGCGATGATCATCGGCGAAGACCCGTCGCGCATCGAGCATCTCTGGCAGATGATGTTCCGGGGATACTTCTATCCCCCCGGGCGGGAGAAGCTACACTCTCTGGGGGCCATTGATCTGGCTCTCTGGGACATCAAAGGCAAGGCGCTAGGCGTTCCCGTATATGAACTGCTCGGCGGCCTCTCGCGGGATCACCTGGAATGCTATTCCACGGGATTCCCCGGAAAGGGCAGTCTGAAGGAAACAGCGCGGGCCTGCATCGAGGCCGGATTCCGCGCGTATCGCCACGGCGTGGCTGACCCCCCAGCGGAGGGCAGCTTCAACCCCCGGCAAATGGTCCGGAAGACCTTCGAGGAGTGCCTCCAGATTCGTGAAGGCGTGGGCAAGGAGGGCGACTGGGCCATCGACTATCACACCCGCCTCGACATGCCGGATGCCATTCGGCTGAGCACGCTGCTCGAGCCCCTGGAGCCGTACTTTGCCGAAGACCTGGTCCGCTCGGAGAATCCGGGCGTCTACCGCGAGCTGCGCAAGCAAGTAAAGCTCCCCCTTGCCGTAGGCGAGCAGTTCGGATCCAAGTGGGACATCAACGAGCTCATCGAGCAGCACCTGATTGACTACGCGCGGGTCAGCTTGCCGAATGTCGGCGGCATCACGGAGTTCATGAAGATTGCCGCCCTGTGCGAAACCCACTACGTGGGCTTGATCCCGCACTTCACGGGGCCGGTCTCGAAAGCGGCCCTGGTGCATGCCTGCGGCGTCTTTTCTGGCCCCGTTTTGATGGAAATACTGGGCGATGGCTCGCGTCGTGAGCCGCGCCTGCCGGAAGTTTACGACTTTCGCCAGGGGAAGATGTGGCCGAACCGGCGTCCCGGCTTGGGCGTAACCCTCGATGCCAAGCCGCTCCAGCTCGTGGCGGAGATTACCGAGCGCTCTCGCCCCATTCCTATGTTCCATCGTCCGGACGGCTCGATCACCAACTGGTGAGGGGCAGGGTCAGGATAGCTCCCGCTTCGTTCGGGCGCAGAATGCGGAATCGGGGTTGGCAGGCTACTTGCAGGGGAGGGGAAGCGGGGGAAAAGTGGCGCAAAATGTCAGAAGCTGGACGGTATGCGCTGGGCCGTGCGACCCCCCAAGCGCATCTGACAGCTAGAGCAAGAAGAACCGAAAGGAAGTCGCATCAATGACGACCCAGGCAAGGAAACCGAGAGGCAACAACTACATTTGGCGAGTAGGTTTGGCCGCTCTGGTGGTGTTACCGGCTGTGGCTTTTGCCGCCGAGCAGCTTCGCTTCAAGCCAGGATTCAATCTGTTTTCCCGCGAGCAGGATATTCAGGTGGGACGCGAGGGGGTCGCCCAGGTCGAGAAGGAGGTCCCGCTGCTGAAGGATCCCGCCGTGGAGCGCTACGTGAGCGACCTGGGGCGGCGTTTGGCAGGATTCGCGCCGGGCAATACCGACTACCCCTGGACGTTCAAGGTGGTCAACAGCCGGGAGATTAACGCCTTCGCCCTGCCGGGCGGATTCGTCTACGTGAATCGTGGCGTGCTGGAAGCGGCGGACGACGAAGCCCAGCTCGCCGGCGTGATGGCTCACGAAATCGGCCATGTCACGATGCGCCATGGCACACATCAGGCCTCGCAGATGATGCTCGCCCAAATGCCGCTGGCCATCCTGGGCGGCGTGCTGGGCAAGGGTTCCGGTCTAACCAGTCAGCTCGCGCAACTGGGCATCAGCTTCGGGGTGAATTCCCTCCTGCTCAAGAACTCACGCGGGGCAGAGTCTCAAGCCGACGAGGTCGGAACTTACACCCTCTATCAGGCGGGCTACGACCCCAAGGCGATGGTGCAATTCTTCGGGATCATCGAAAAGAAGTACCCACACCAGGGACTCCAGTTCCTCTCGGACCATCCTAATCCCGAGAATCGCATCAAGGGAGTTGACCAGCTCATTTCTCAGTTGGGTCCATCGCGGCAAGGAAGGACCGACAGCCCCGAATTCCAGGTGGCCAAGAGAAGGCTCCTGGCATTGCCCCCTCCGCCCAAAGCGAAGCCGACCGGGCAGCCCAGCGGGAGTGCCCCCAGTGGTTCGGCCGTCGCTCCTCCTGCCCCTTCCTCCCGGCGGGTGGAGTATCAAGGGGACGGTTTTGTGGTCGCTTATCCGGATAACTGGGAAGTCCAGCAGAGTAAGGACGGCGTGACGCTGGCGCCGCCCGGAGGTGTGCTTTCTGGAGCGCAGGGGGAATGGGCGCAGGCGTACGGGGCCTCCTTGAGCAACTACGTGCCGCCGCAGAAGAACTGGGGCTTGATCGATGCGACCCAACAACTGCTCGACTCCATGCGCCAGTCCAACCCGAATCTGCGCGTGGTGAAACAGACCAGTCTGAAAATCAAGGGGCGCGCCGCGCTTTCCACACTCCTTGAGAACGATTCCCCGCTCGAGGGCCAGAAGGAGGCCGACCAACTGGTCACCGTGCGCGTCAGAGATGGGATGTTAGCTTTGATCCTCGTCGCACCGCAGTCCGCTGCCGACGCTTACCGGCCCACCTTCGCTGCCATGTTGCGAAGTCTCGACCTTCGTTAGCCCATCGCCCGGCTTAAACAGGAGGGAAGAATGCTCTTTCGGGTAGAATCAAGGAAGAGTCTGGCGGAGGTTGCTCGCGCCCTCGAGGAGGCGGCACCGCGACACAGGTTCGGAATCCTTGCCGTCCATGATTTGAAGGCGAAGATGAAGGAAAAGGGCGTCGAGTTCGATCGCGACTGCCTCATCTACGAGGTATGCAATCCGCAGCAGGCGAAGAAAGTTCTGGAAGCGAACGCCGAAATCTCCACCGCGCTGCCCTGTCGCATCGCAGTCTATCGCGAGGGTGCCGGCACTACGCTCGCCACGCTGCGACCTACCGCCGTGCTCGCGATGTTCCAAACTCCGGGGCTGCGCGCCGTGGCCGAGGAAGTGGAAGAAGTCATCACCAGGATAATGAACGAAGCGGCTAAGTAGTTCCGTGATTTAGGGATTCTCTCCATTCTCACGGCTCTCACTGATCTCATTCCGACCTGGAAGTTCCCGGAAAGCTCTTTCGTATTCTTTCTATTCCCTCCTCTGGCTTCCGTTTGCCCGCCGCTTTGTGCATTCCCCAGTTGATGGTAACATCGGCGACGTTCGGCAAAATCCAGGGTGAAGGCGGATAGTCAGCCACCCCTTCCCCGCGCCGTAAGGAGAAGAGAATTTGATCACTCCTGTATCCAGAACGAGGTTCATTGCGCGGTTGCTGGCAGGTGTTTTTCTGGCCATCGCCCCTCTCGTGGCCGCCGCGCCGCCCCCGCAACAGAGCCCGGGTCGTGTCTATGTGATCCTGTGGTTCGACACGGAAGATTACATCCTGCCGCAGAGCGACGACGCCGCCAAGCGACTCGCCGCCTTCCTGACCCAGCAGGGGATTCAAGCCACCTTCAAGATGGTGGGAGAGAAAGCGCGGGTGCTCGAACGGCGCGGGCGCCGCGACGTTATCGGCGCGCTGGCCCAGCACGAAATCGGCTATCACACCAACACGCACAGCCAGCACCCCACCCCCGCCGAGTACGAATCCACGCTCGATTGGCAAACCGGTGTCGACGAGTTCACCCGCCGCGAGCGCGCCGGCTTTGACGATGTGCGCCGCATTTTCGGCCAGGTGCCCATCTGTTATGGTCAGCCAGGCAGCTCCTGGGCCCCCCAGGCGTATGCCGCCCTGAAGAAGTGGGGTGTGAAGGTCTATCTCGACGAGGGCGAGCAGGTGGGCCTGAACGGCAAACCCTTCTGGTACGGCGGCCTGCTGAACATCTTCAACACTTCCGAGGGCCGCAAACTCCAACCCGACGAGCAGTGGTCAAATCTGGCTGACGCCAAGGCCCGCTTCCAGGAATCCTATCTGCGCCTGACTTCGCAGCGCGAGGGCGGGATCGTGAGCCTTTATTTTCATCCCTGCCAGTTCGTGCACCGCGAATTCTGGGACGGCGTGAACTTCGCTCGCGGCGCCAACCCTCCGCCCGAAGAGTGGAAGCTGCCAGCCATCAAGACACCCGAGGAAAGTGAGAAAGCCTTCAAGTATTTCGAGGACCTCATCACCTACATGAAGTCTTTTCCCCGCGTCGAGTTTATGACCGCCTCCCAGGCCTTGAAGCTCTTCAAGGACCCAGCCCAGAAGCGCGTCTTTTCCGCGGAGGATCTGGCCGCGGTCGCCCGGCAAGTTGACGCGGAAGTGTCGTTCCAGGTCCACGATGATTACACGCTGGCAGCGAGTGAGGCTTTCCTCCTGTTGAACAAGTACGTCGCGAGCGTGGTGCGCAAAGCGGGCGCGCCGTCCCTCCTGCTGGACGGCACTCCCTACGGCCCCGCTGCGCCGTTCGAGGCGACCGTAGCGGCGGGCTTCCCGACAGGACCGGGACAGGTCAGCCCGCCACAGGAGAATGCCGGCCTGAAGGCCGACGCCACGCTCGACGTCCCCTGGAGCCAGTTCTCCCGCACCGTGCTTGACGTCGCTGACTTCCTGGAAAAGAACAATCAGATCCCCAACGCCGTCTGGCTGGGCAGCCGTCCGGTTTCGCCGGAGAGTTACCTGGTGGCGCTGGCGCAGGTGACCACGCGACTCCTCGTCAAGGCGGAGCCGCCAGAGTCGGTGACGCTGGCCCCGGCACGCCTGGCGGCGGAGAAATACGTGGCGGAGGATTCACCGGCGCTATGGGGTTGGGTTATCTTCCGTCCCGATTTCCGCGCGCCCAAGCTCATGGGCCTGGCCAAGTTGCAGGCGTGGACGCTGAAGCCCGCGACGCCACGTCCAACGCGCTGAAGGCCGCGTCCACCCCCGCCATTGGCAGGGATCGCACTCCCCGGCCCGGACGTGCTAACATGGAGGGGTGCTTACGGCGAGGAATTGAGCGTGCTGCTCCATGACATAATCTGGAGAGAGCGATTCCTCCTCAAAATCGTCGCCAAGCATGGCGTCACGGCGGATGAGGTCGAAGAGGTGTTGTTCACGAAGCCTCACGTCCGCCTGGCTGAAAAGGGACAGGGTAAAGGGCGAACCCCTCTACGTTGCCTACGGGCAGACGGCAGCCGGCAGATATCTGGTTGTGTTTTTCATTCGTAAAGGGACAAAGGCCGCCATGCCCATCTCCGCGCGTCCAATGACAAGGGCTGAGGAGAGGTACCATTATGCGCAGAAGGAAGCCGATTGAAGCAATTCCCGTGGAGTTCTCGAGCTACGAAGAAGCCGCCGATTTTTGGGACACCCACGATACCACCGACTATCCTAGGGATTTTCGGACTGTAAAAGCGGTGAGCGAGCTTCGCACTCGGCACTACGAAATCGAAGTGGAAGCTGATGTGCTTCGGGCCCTCCGCGCGCGAGCCCGTCGCTCAGGTCTGACCCTGGCCCACTTGGCGAACCACCTCCTTCGGGAACGACTTCAAAGTCCCAGGTGATCGCCGGATTTGTGGGCTCCCCCGTGTCTCAAGATCCAATTCATCTGAGCCCATAAGCTTCCGAGCCAGTGCGGGCCCGTCTCGGAGGGTGCGAGGGGGGCGCCAGACATAGCGCATCATGCTGATCCCGACCGCGGGATCAACAGGCGGGAAAGGAGAAAGCCGGAATGATGCCATTCCAAAGGTGCCCAATCTGCGGCGGCGAAATGGTTGATAAAGAAGTGGAGAAACTCCTGCGGGGAGGAAAGCACACCGCCCTCCTGCGCTTGCGTGCGGAGGTTTGTCTTCACTGCGGAGAACGATTGTACTCTCAGGAAGATGTTAGAAGATTCGAGGAGATCAGAGTCAAGCTCGAGCGGCAGGAAATCTCGGAGTTCCAACCGATGGGCCAATCCTTCCAAGTCGTATAAGGCCGTCCCGCGGCGAATCCAACTGATGTGCACGCGCCAAGTCGGCCCAAGGATGGGCATGGGAACCTCCCAACCGCCGGGCAGAATACTATTCTGCGTTTTTGTCCGAAAAATACAATTTTTGGCAGAGCGCCTATTATATTTGGAATCATGGCTCTGCATATTCGCGGAACTGTTTGGTTATCTGACGTATTTGCCATCACTTAGAGAGATTCACGCCTTTGGAGACATAATTGCCACCCAGTCTAGGGCTGGTTACTGGGCCTGAGTGTTGGTGTGTCTGAATTTTTCTTTCTGAACCATTGGTTTCAAGCAGGAAATCGTGTAATAATGGGGCACCTTTTGGCGACCGGTCGGTAGGTCAGTGCATGCGCCGGTCGCATTCGAGAGCTACTCTTACGCGATTGGAAAAATGCAACAAGGAGGTAGCATGAACAGGCTAAGCCTAGCATTGGCAGCTTTGCTAGTGACGCTCGTAATCGGGCCGCAGAGACTTGTCATGGGACAAGGCATCGACGGCACGCTCCGCGGCGAGGTGAAAGACCCGTCTGGGGCAATAGTTCCCGGCGCCAAGGTGACGATCACGAATCAGAACACCGGCCTGACGCGCTCCATGGAAGCCTCGACGATGGGGACCTTCAACTTTCCAAACCTTCTCGTGGGGGCCTATTCCGTCACGGTCGAGTTCCAAGGGTTCAAGAGGTTTGTCCTCACGGGAGTGGAAGTCAAGGCAAACCAGGTTTCTGATGTGGGGGTAACCTTGGAGGTTGGCTCCACTACGACCACCGTCGAGGTAACGGGGGGAGCCGAACTGGTTCAAACGACCACCTCCCAACTGAGTACGAGCTGGGACAGTCGCCTGCTAACCGAGCTTCCGCTGCCCGCGCTTTCGGGCGACCCGATGAACCTGGCGGTCTTCCAGACGGGCACGACCACTCAGTCGGGCGGCGTGGTGGGCTGGGGAGGTTCCATTGGTGGCAATCGCCCGCGCAACAACAGCTTCGTGTTGGATGGGATCGATAATAACGATGTCGGCGTCACAGGCCCTATGCAGGGCGTGATCCCCGACGCCGTAGCGGAATTCACGCTCCTTACCAACCAATTTAGCGCTGAGTATGGCCACTCCACGGCCGGACAATTCATCCAAATAACCAAATCCGGCACGAACAAACTGCACGGCAGCGCTTTCGAGTATCTCAATAACCGCAGGCTGAACTCCGTGGATAACCTCACCGCCCAGGCTATCGCCAGCGGCCAGCTCGACGGCAAGCCGCGGTACGACCGCAACCAGTTTGGAGGGGCGGCGGGCGGCCCAATCAAGAAGGATAAGGTTTTCTTGTTTGGAGCCTTCCAGTACACCGGCACGTTCCTGGCCTCCACGCCTGGCGCCGCGACCAACGTTCCGACCGCGGCCGGCTTCTCGGCTCTTGAGACACTAGCAGCTACGGCCGGCTCCGGCGTCAGCCAGACCACCCTAGGCATCCTCAAGGATTATCTGACTCCTGCCCCTGTAGCCAGCGGCACCGAGGACGTCATCAACGAAGCAACCGGAGAACCGGTTCCTATTGAGTTCGGAACCCTGACGCCTGCGGCGGCGAACTACAACCGGACGTATAACTGGAACCTGAACCTGGACGTCAACACGGCGCGGCACCGGTTCAGCGGCCGCTTCTTGTTTGACCGTTCTCGGGCTCCCAACACCCCCATGTTTCCGCTGCCCACGTTCATGGGGACGTACCTGGGTGACGCCCGCTCAGTAACCTTCGCTGATGCATTCTCCATCTCACCGCAGGTCATCAATGAATTCCGCGCCGGCTACCGTCGCAGCAACGGCGTTTGGGATGTGCCCAACTTGGCGCCTCCGGCCGGTCTTGACATCTTCCCCAACTTCGAGATCGACAGCCTTAATTTGAACCTCGGGCCAGAGGGGAACTCACCGCAATTCGGTTTCACCAACTTGTACCAGGCGACCGATACGGTGAGCTGGGTGCGCGGCCGTCATACGATTAAGGGTGGCGTGGATTTCCGGGTGTGGATTGCGCCCTCCTCCTTCTTGCCTCGCGCCCGAGGAGAGTATGACTGGTCGAGCCTCGACTCGTTCGTGAAAGACGCGATCCCCGACGGAGGCAACGGGGCCCTGCGCGGCGTGGGCACCTCCGTGTTCGCGGGAAACCAGCGAGCCACTTACTGGTTCCTCCAGGATGACGTGAAGGTTCGCCCCAACCTGACGTTGAACCTCGGCCTGCGGTACGAGTACATGAGCAACCCGCGTGATGCCGCGACGCAAGCCTTGAACTCCACCGCGAACTTGGCTAACCCCACACAGGCTGGGTTCCCGCCCCTGCTCTTCAACGTACCTAAGGCCGACACCAATAACTGGGCGCCGCGCTTTGGGTTTGCCTGGGACGTTTTCGGGGACCATAAGACGTCGGTGCGAGGCGGGTTCGGCGTAGCTTACGACGTGATCTTCCAAAACCTCGTCCTGCTGCAATTGCCTCCGGAACTCCAGTCGGAGTACAACACCGATATCGTCTGCGCAGCGGCCGCGCCGCCTTCCTGGTGTCCCAGCGGCCCAGGCTTTATAGCCGGTGGCGCTATCCCGGCCGGCGGTTTTGTGGTTGCGGCTAAGCCCATGGAAGACGCGCGGGCCGAGACACAATCCCTCATCGTGGACACTGTCTCCCCCAGGACCTACACGTGGGCGCTGAGTATCCAACGGGAGATCGCCGCGAACTGGTCAGTGGAAGCCCGCTACGTGGGAACACGGGCGCTGAGACTGCCCATGCAAGTGCGGCGCAATGCCAAGGTACCTCCTCCGTCGGATCTCTTCCTCCCCACTTATTTCTCAGACTCGGAGGTGCCCGCGACCGTCTCCTTGACGGCGCCCTCCCGGGCCGACTTCGCGGCTGCCGCCGTTCGACCCTATGCGGTAGACGGATTCTACGGCAACATCACCGCCTTCGACCCCGTAGGCGATTCCATCTACCACGGCGGCTCACTTGAAGTGACTCGCCGCATGGGCAAGCTCGGCGGGTTTGCCGACAACTTATTCCTCAAGGCCGGCTACACCTGGTCGAAGACCATCGACAACTCGACCAATGAGTTGTTTACCAGTTACGTGAACCCGCGCCGGCCCCAGAACTTCCTTAACCTTCGAGACGAGCGCGGTCTGTCTGCCATAGATCACCGGCAAAAATTCACGATCGCGTTCCTCTACCAGTTGCCCAAATACACAGGTTCGGTTGGCTTCCTGAAGGGCTTGTTGAACTCCTGGGAGTTGGGCTCCACCTTCATCGCGGAAAGCGGCCAACCTGTAACCCCGCTGAGCTTCATCGATTCCAACGGGAACGGGGACTCGGCGGGCGACCGGGCCATTCTAAATCCGAATGGAAGTGGATTGACCGCTACCGACGTAAACATCGTGTGTCGCGACGCCGCCACGGGCGCAACCTCCATCGTCGCGTCGTGCGCAGGCCTAGGCGCCAACACCGTCGGCTACGTGGCCATTGACCCCAGCGCCAAGTTCGTCGCGGCATACCCGGGTGCCAGGGCCAATACCGGCCGGGATATCCTGACGACAGCAGGCATCAACAACTGGAACTTGAGCCTCATGAAGGACACACACATCACCGAAAGCAAGTACCTCCAGTTCCGGCTGCAAATGATCAATGCTTTCAACCACCCCCAGCCGTCCGTGGGTTCTGGCAATATCAGTCAGTTCGGCGACAATGCCATGAACTACGACTTGGTGTACGTGGGTGACAACCCGAACTTCATGAAACCGTTCAATATCTACAGCACCGGCAGTCGGTTCATTGCCTTCGGCTTGAAGTTCATCTTCTAACGTTGGAAAAACTCACGCTTGAATTGAGGGGAGCCCGCTGGCTCCCCTTTCTTTGTCTACCTTCTGCACCTTGCATGCTCACTACCTGGGTTCGTGTGCGCAGTCTGTCTTTGACAGGCGCGTCACGCAGTGGGCTTTGCGGTTCGACTTCTAGTTCTACCCATGGCGGCATAAAGCCGCCTATACGGTGTAGCGGCGGGTTTATCCCGCCACCTATCCACCCCGCAGCGTCGCGCGGCGCTGCGGGGTTTGTTTTTTGCTCGCTACGTCAGGGCATGGCTTCAGCCATGCCAGAGGCTGGGGCCCCGAAAGGGGTCCAACATCAGTAGCCGGGGGTGAAACCCCCGGAACCGGGTCGGGCAGGTCACTGTCGAAAGAACCCTGGAGGGGTTCAATCCGTCAGCTGACGGATTCGGCCCCTTCAGGGCCGGAAATCATTGGCCATCCGAACCTGCCCCGCGGGTTTCACCCGCGGCTATTCGTATTGCCCCCCTTCGGGGAGCGCGGGGGCACCCACCGCGGCCTCATAGAGTTCTGCTTGAAAGCCTCTTTCTCCTCCAGACGCCCCACCGGGGCGTCTTTACAATCCGGCGGTCATAGACCGGCGCTACAAGGTTGTGCTAGCATGTGGAAGTAATAAAGCCATTCTAAGTCGCGCCGGGCTCGCGCCGGGTAAGTGCCCCGACAAGTCGGGGCGCTACGGGGCGTGAGTCGGAGAGGAACGACACCCATGTCTGGCCATTCCAAGTGGGCAACCATCAAGCATAAAAAGGGCGCGGCGGACGCCCGCCGGGGTAAGGTCTTCACCAAGCTCATCAAGGAAATCACCGTGGCCGCGCGCATCAGCGGAGGCGACCCGGACTCGAACCCGCGCCTGCGCACGGCCGTTGCCGCCGCCAAGGCCGAAAACATGCCGGCGGACAACATCAAGCGGGCCATCCAGAAAGGCACGGGCGAGCTTCCCGGGGTGACCTATGAGGAAGCCACGTTCGAAGCTTACGGCCCGGGCGGCGTGGCCATGATCTTGGAAGTGGCGACGGATAATCGGAACCGCACCCTCTCCGAGATCCGCCACATCTTCTCGAAAAACGCCGGGAACCTGGGCGAGCATGGTTGCGTGGCCTGGATGTTCAGCAAGCGTGGCTACATCGTCGTGCCCAAGGACAAGGCGGACGAGGAGACCTTGCTCAACCTGGCCACGGAAGCAGGCGCCGAGGACATGCGCGAGGACGATGGTAACTGGGAGGTCCTCTCGCCCCCCGCTGCCTTCCAGCAGGTGGTGGATCGCCTGAAGGCCGCCAATATCGCGCCCGCTATGGCGGAAGTTTCCATGGTGCCGCAGTCTTACGTGAAGTTGACGGGCAAGCCCGCCCAGCAGATGCTGCGCCTGATGGAAGAACTGGAAGACCACGAGGACGTGCAGCACGTTTACGCCAACTTCGACATCGAAGAGGCGGAAATGCACGCTGTGGCGCAGGCGAAGTAGCGGTGGACGTAGAGACGCCCCGGTGGGGCGTCTGGGAAACGGAGACGTTCCACCTTCACCATGGAGACGTTCCGCCCGAACGTCTCCACAGCAAAGCATGGAAATTCTTCGGCAGGAATTCTCTATCAAACGACGGGCTTCTCTTCCCTTTCTTCTTCCGGCCGTAGCCGCCGCCGTCGGGTGCCTGGTTTCTCCCCTCCTGCTGAGTGCCCAGAGCGCCAGCCCCGTCGCCCGGCTGAGCTACACCAAGGTGCTCAAAGGCAGCGTCCCCGAATATCTGGCGATCACCGTGGACGCGAGTGGCGAGGCAGCCTACGAGGGACGCAAACTGGATGAGCCGCCCAGCCCCCGCTCGCTCAAGCTTTCCCCGGAGACCGCGCGCCGGCTTTTCCAGCTCGCGGAGACGCTGGGTAACTTCCAGGCGATCGATCTGGAAAGTCACCGGAAGGTGGCCAACCTGGGGCTCAAGACCTTCACCTTCGAGCGCGACGGCGAGAAGCATCAGGCGGAGTTCAACTACACGCAGCGGCGGGAAGCCCAGGAACTCACCGACCTGTTTGAGAAGATCGCAACTGTCGAGCAACACATTGTCTTTCTCGAATACGCCGTCAAGTACGATCCCCTGAGCCTGCCGCGCGAGCTTATGCTGATCCGGATCGACCTCGACAAGCGGGCGCTCGTCGACCCGGAGCTGATGGTTCCAGTCCTGGAGAAGATCGCGCGCAACCCGCGCTTTCTGCACCTGGCCCAGACCCGCGCGCAGAACATCCTCGAGCGACTCCAGAACAACAGGTAGCCGGTCGAAGCTAATGCTCCCTCAGCTCCGCGTGCCTCCGCCACCCCCTGCAACCTTTCCCCTCCCCCAAACGTCTACATTAATGTAGGATGGAGGTAGTCCGGGAAATTGAGCGTTCCGACCAAGGAGGTCCGCCATGAAATCCACGGTGCGCCTCGCCACTCTGGGAATTGGAATCGCCATAATCGCGCTGTTTGCCGCCGACGTGTCGTGGGCGGAGGGTTATTCCCACGTCCGCATCGTCCGCCTGAGCTTCACGGAAGGGGAGGTCACGGTGCAGCGGCCCGACGTGGTGGAGTGGTCCACTGCGCCGGTAAACACGCCCATCCAGGAAGGCTTCCAGTTATCCACCGCCGAGAGCGGGTTTGCCGAGGTCGAGTTTGAGAACTCCTCCACCGCGCGCCTCGGCCAACTCTCGCTGCTGGAGTTCACCCAGCTCGCCTTGATGCCCAGCGGGGGCAAAGTCAACCGCCTGACCCTCCACCAGGGTTACACCACGTTTAACGTCATCCTCGAGGGCGAGGATTTTTACGAGGTCAAGGCGGGCAGCGCTACCTTGACCCCCCACGGCAAAACCAGGTTTCGCGTGGATTTCGAAGAGGGGGCGCTCCAGGTCAAGGTGTTCAAAGGTTCCGTCGAAATCCTGAGCCCGGAAGGCACCGGGACGCTGGGGAAGGATACGGTGCTGGAGGTGCGCCCCGGCACCGATCAGCCTTTCCTGATTTCCCAAGGCATCACCAAGGACGCCTGGGACGAGTGGGTCGAGGAGCGCGAGAACCGCATGCAGATCGCCCGCAGTCACGGGCCGGCTGTGCCTTACTCCACCGCCGTCAGCGACCTGCTCTATGGCTGGATGGACCTCATGAGCTTTGGCAATTGGCATTCGCTGCCGGGGTACGGCTGGGGCTGGGCTCCCATGGCTGACTACGGCTGGGCTCCCTTCACTTCTGGTCGTTGGTGCTGGTACCCGGGATTTGGATACGTGTGGATCTCCAGCGAACCCTGGGGCTGGCTCCCTTACCATTATGGGAGATGGATCTACGAACCTGGGCTCGGCTGGTGTTGGCTTCCCGGTGACTTCGGATTCTGGTCGCCCGGGGTGGTGAACTGGTATCGCGGGCCAGGGTGGATCGGCTGGGCGCCCATGTCTCCGCGGCTGGGAGGAACACAGAACAACTGCCCACAGCCCCAGGGCTGCGTCACAAGAGTGAACGACGACACGGTCCGCGGCGGGCGGCCCGTGCGTCCGAACCGCCTGCGCGAGGTTGACGCGCGCGAGGGGCGGCCTATCGAGAGGCCCGACATCGATCCGGAACGCGCTGGCATGCTGCCCGGCGCGCCTCAACGCCCGGCCGGGACCCTCAGCGGACCGCGCGGCGGAGAACGAGGGGACCGGGTCCAGCCAGAGCCGGGAGCCACTAGGCCCGAGCGTGCTTGGCCCAGGGCTACAACGGGAGGAGCGCCTGCGGGCGGCATCGTCTATGATTCTGAGCAGCGCCGGTATGTGAACGGCTCGGGTTCCGGCGCCGCGCCGACTGCGAATGCTCCCACCGGTCGTCTGGGCCACCCAGGCCCGGTGGAGAACTATCCCATGCCTTTGGCCTTGGAACCGGTAAATGTCGGAGGCGGGGCCGAGCAACGGTCAGTCAGCCCCCGCGGCACCCGACCCAGTTCTTGGGATTCAAGAGCCACTGGAGCTTCCCGTGAGGCCGCGCCTGGAGCCTCATCGCGTACGTACAGCGGATCGGGTGGTCGCTCCTCTTCGTCACCTTCTTCCTCGCGGACTGCGCCCAGCCAGCGCTCCGACAGCGGTTCCCGTTCTTCCTCGGCGAGTCCCGGAGCCTCGGGCGGCAGTCGAAGCAGTGGCGGCGGTGGCTCCCACAGCTCGGGAGGCTGGGGCGGTGGCTCAAGTGGCGGAGGCTCCCACAGTTCGGGCGGCGGGAGCGGCAGTTCGGGTGGCGGGGGTGTCAGTTCGGGTGGGGGCGGCGGCTCACGCAGTTCAGGTGGTGGCGGCTCGTCCAGTTCGGGCGGCGGGAGCCATTCCAGCAGCGGCCCACGGCATTAAACCATCGGCTGTTTCACAACGGGCTGGGTGAACGCGCCTCACGCGCGGCCCAGCCCGCAGCATTTTCTCCCCACGTAAGCCTGAACGTCACTGTTCGCAATCCTGCCCCGCTCGTCGCTGGAAGCCCCTAGCGGACGTCGTAGCGGAGAAACTTGAAGTAGGCAACTGCAAACAACACCAGACTCCACACCACCAGCATCCCCAAATCCGGCAGCGCATTATCCAAGGAACTGGCCAGCGGCTCTTCATGGAAATCGAACCCGGGCAAGTCGGTGAAGTTCTGTTCGGCCATGACCGCGGGAATGCCGGCGCTCCGCGTCAGGTCAACTAGTTCCCGGCTTTTCCTGTCGTAGTAAATGGTGAAGAGCGAGCGGTAATCTCGCAGGGCCGCCCGAAAGCGGAGATCGCGTTCCAGCCCGGTGCGGGCCAGGCTCATCGCGGCGTAAGCGGCAGAACCCGCAGGGGACAGACGCGAGAGCATTAACGCCACCCTGGCCTGGTGCTCCCTCCGCTGCAAGTAATATTCTTCGAGCTTGCGGAGTTCACGATTCTGCCGCTCGCGGGTGCGACTGGATATGTCCTCGTACACGGCGAGGGGAGGCATCTTCCCGTCGTGCTGCCGGATGTATTGACTGAACTCGGCCTGCACCTCGACCGTTCCCCGGCGGTGTACGGCCACCTTCTTCATTTCAAATTCCTGCAAAGGTTCCGTTGGCGCCAGGCGCCGGGCAGCGATGACCGCGAACTTAGGGACAATCGCCACCACCAGCACCCAAGCTGCCAGGCAGAGCGCGAAGGCGGTCGTGGTGCGCGTAGTCAAAGTCGAGATGCAGAGGCCTAGAGCAAAGAGCACCACCAGGTAGAGACCGAAGTCGAGCCCGAGAAGCAGCACCCGGCGAAGCTCTTCGCCGGTCAAGGAGACCCCCTCGAAGTTCACCAACATAATCCCGGCGAGCAAGAAAGCCAGGGCCACCGGCACCAGCAAGCCAATCAGATTGCCCACCAGCTTCCCCAGCAGCAAGACGTCCTTCGGCAGGGCGTTGGCCAGTTGGAGCTTGAGCGTCCCCAGCTCTTTCTCGCCGCAGATGGCGGAAAGGGTAAAAAGCAGCGCCGCCAAGCCCAACACCACCTGGACAATGAAGGTGAGATCCAGCGCCCCAAAAACCGCTACCGTGGGATTCTCGCTGGCCGCGCTCCCTTGGGGCTCAGGCAGCGTGTAGAGCCCCAGGTTGTAAACGCGCGGCGCGTGGGGTTCCACGCCACTCACCAGGATGCCGAGAACGGTAGGCGGCTTGACCACATTGAAGC
>Ga0315296_10000736_pt1 | contig 29473 bp, 27 predicted proteins | sample YL17G14_18_MG_FD_203921 | JGI IMG/M metagenome (GOLD analysis project Ga0315296, IMG submission 203921) | Sediment microbial communities from Yellowstone Lake, YNP, Wyoming, USA - YL17G14_18 | ecosystem: Environmental > Aquatic > Freshwater > Lake > Sediment | place: USA: Wyoming | collected... | reverse complement strand
AGGCTTGATACGAGAGCTAATGGCGCGTGCGCCAATGGTGTGAGGTTCTGGTAGCGCGCGCAAACCTGTTGCTTCTTTTTGGGAGAAGGGGCTATTTCAAGAAAAAAGAAAAGGGGGGAGCTTATGGTCAAACTGTTCTTTGTTTTTGCGTCTAGTCATCGATGAATGGACCGTAGCCTGCTGCTTCGTTGAAGCGGTTAGCCATATTGGCGCGAATCTGAGCCTGACCTTCCGTGTTACCTTTTGCGCTTACAGCAGCATATGCTTCTTCCAGTGTTACTCCAACTGTGGCTGCATAACCTTGCAACAGAGCTAAGGTTAGTTTTGTTCCGTCCCTGAAAGCACTGTAGTTTCCAGGATTGTAACCGAGGGCGACACCGATGTTGTGCTTCCAGAAACCTGGTGTATATCCGGCTTCACATGGCGGGCAGTAGTTGAAGCATATTCGTCGTGTTTCTCCGCAGCCAAGGTCTATGACGTCAACGGGGGTGCCTATGAGGTATCCTGAGGGTGTTTCGGCTACGACCGTGTAGTCAGCTAGGAGGCCCTCAAGCCAGGCGATGTGGAAATAGCCGTTTATGTCTGTGATGTCGGTTCCGGGCGTTCCTTTAGTGTAGTCGTCGTTGACGCCGTTTCCCACTAGATTGTTTGAGGCGTCGTAGACTTTGACAATTATGCCTTCTTCTGGTATTCCGCAGCGATAGACGTATCCGTCAATTCCTTCGCTTAGCGTCCATGAAGCATAAGCGCTACTTGTCAAGACTGCTACTATCAAGAATGCGGTTAAACCCAAAATTGCTTTTTGTCTCATTTTTCTTCTTCCTCGCATTTTTTCTGCGAATATAAATTATTGTTCCAGGAATAAAAATTAGCATGGAGTTTTTTTCTAGAACATTAATCTACAGGAAATTAAAGCTTGAGATACAAGCGTCTCCGGTGGGAATCGATCGGTCGTTGGCTTTTGGTTTTGCCAACAGAATGGCCGATCGATCCAGACGATAGGGTTTTGTAAGGTCCTTGATGAAATGTGCGTGACCAGAGTTGCAGTTTTGATAGCTTTCTCAGTTAGTCATTTCTTAGCGTGTGGAGAGTTCTGATCGCTCTTAAGAAGCTATCGTTAAGGAGTTGTTGTTTTGGCTTAAATGTCGTCGGCGCAGATTTTGATTTGACGACGACAATTGAACAATTCGAAGGGAATTGCTCAATCTTGAGACATTTCTTGCGCGGGTTTAATTTAAGTAAAGCGAGGTCTTAACGCTTGGCAACATTGCAGCCTTTGCAGCATGCGAAATCGGGCAGAACGCGCCGCATAATTATTGGAGAGTAGCTATCTTTTGGGCGCGGAAATTTTCTTTCTTATGCCGAAGACAGCTAAGGCTCCGAACATGGTTAGGAGGATCGCTACGGTTCCTAACGGGACTTCAGGTATGGTGTTGAATGAGGTGGCCCTGATTTTTATGACGTTTTCCAGTCCGGCTTTACCCGTTCCTGTGGAGTCTTGGAAGAATGCTTGTACTCCCCAGTCGCCCAGCACATCTGGAGTGTACGTGTCGTTGGCGTAACGGATTAGAGCCATAGAACCGTTATTCCATTGTCCGTAAGTTCCGTTGGTGTAAACTGGCTTCGTCACTTCCATTGCCACGGATTCATCAGGTCTATGCCATCTAAAAGTTACCTGTACTACGTTGGAGTCGAGAGAACCTGCAGTCACCATCACTGGCGTGCCTGGGAGAACATCTATTCCGTGATGGTCTGAGGTTATGGCATACCCTGTTCCTAAGGTTGACCATGGAGCATAAACCGCGTTTATCATAAGAAGCAAACCTATTGAAGCTACTATAGAGGTTAATGTAAGCCTCTTCATGTTTGGCACCATAGTCTTTATGACCATGCTTGAATTTAAACAGATACGTGAATTTATTCTAGAACTTTTAATTCAAAGTTCTATTTTTGGCATGCCTTCAGGTGTGCAGTAATCATTGTTTCAGCGATCTTAATACCATCCGTTAGAGAGTTTGTGTAGAGCAACCGTTCTTTCTCTTATCAAAAGTAGCAGACGCTTCATGAACAATAAAGCCGTTTTTCAGTGCTGATGGGCAAATTAGTCAGAACGATTCCTGCTTACGGTGGCATTACTGCTCTCAATATGACGGTGACCATGAAAGCAGCGCCGAGAACAAGGGCTGCAAGTCTAAGCCGCGTCTTATCTATCACAAAGTCTCCGAAATAGTCCGAGTAGGGAGCTAAGAGTTCTGAGGTTGCGAGCAAGATAATTGCTGTGACAGCTATCCAGAGACTTATGTCCCATATTGAAAGAGGGAAATACACGTGGTCACGTTTCCAGGGTTTGATACCAAACTTCAATCGTTCGCAAATCAGGGGAAATCGCATCTTTGGCTATCGTAACCAGTTTTCCGGTTGTCTTGGCCAAAGCGCAGGCGATGGCGCTTATTAGGGGGCTACCTATCGAGTGGATGCTTTTCAAGGCCTGCTCACTTGAGTACAGATCCTTATAGGCTGAATCGACTGTTTTGACGTGGATAAAGCCGTTCTCTGGGTTGATCTCGAGCTCTTTGGCCAGCTCTAAGTTGTTCACTATAATTGTTGGCAGACTGCTGCAGAGTCGGTCTAAATCAATTTGTATGAATTCAGACTTGAGTTCTTTCTCGAAGAGGTCGATGAGACCGTATCCTGGTGGCGCAATGCATATTCCTTTTGGGTTCTTGAGCAAGAATTGTCTCTTAGACATTTCTTCTAAGGTAGGTATTGCAACGATGTCTTCAGCTGGGATATAAACTACCATTTCTTTAAGTCCTTTTAGGTACTCTGGAAGGTAGGCTTCTTTTGGGTAAGGTGGTACGTAGATTGGTTTTCCTTTGTAGTTGAGGTCTTCTACTATTCGGTCTATTGTTGTGTAAGACGAAATTGCTGTGGAGTCTAATATGATGCTCCTAACGAATTTGATTGGTCTGGCGAACAGGAATAGGGCTCCCCAGAATGTGAGTCCCAGCCCAATGAAAGCAAGAACGGCTATAGTGCTTACGACTGATCCTATCAGCGTCAATGCTCCAATCGCAAGCAGCAAGAATCCGACTTTGCCGGAAGGTGTTCGCTTGGACTTCAACAAGTCACGTCTTAGGATTTCGTTTTCTTTTTGTAGATTTCCAATAGTCTCCATGAGGTACTGAACCGTAGCCTGTTCGGATTCTTTATCGTTTTTTTCCTTTTTTTGGGAATCGTCTTCAGACTTTAGTGACACTTTGTTTCTCGTTCCTTCACATTGTGATCTGTTGCATATTAGAGCTTCCATACAAGTCTGGGCTGATCTAGGATGTTTATGATATCTGCTTTTATGATTCCGTGTTTTTCCCAGTTACTCAGCCTGTCAATTAGCTCATTCGGTTTTACCCCTTTACCTGTAGCTTTCTTAAGGGCTGATGCAATGCTTAGGGTAGTTGTCTCCTTGGTTTCTTGGCGCAGTTCTTTGATGATTTGGTACAGTTGTTTTTCCTTTAGGGAACCTAGCTTTTCAAAGATTTTGAGGTTTGTTGTTTTTCTTCTCCATTCTCTTGCGTACTGGGTTGTTTGGATGATTATTGCAGATAGAATGGTTGACGCCAGCAGAAGCTGCATGGTTGGGATACCTATGGAAACAAATGATTGTGATTTTAGTGGTTCCCAGTAGCTGGCGATGGTTTGACCCACGCCTAGCAGTTTTTGTTCCAGTTCAGGAGGGGCTTTTGGATTTTTTGTCAGAATGATGAGGCTTATTCTGGCATACCTTGGTTCAATCGTTAGTCCCGTTTTGAACAGGGCTTTCTGGTACCAGTAAAGTGTAACCTGTGTATAGTTGTCTGGGCTTTCGAAGACGAAGTATCGGGCTGTAATTGACGGGTTCTGCAGGATTTGGATGTCTCTGGATTCGAGCACGTTTACTAGTGGCCAGTTTCCCTGGGCTTGTTGCCAAGTTACTAGGCATACTTCCCAGCTGTGGAGGTTTGTTATTGAACTTGCGACTCCTACGAGCACGTAAACTGTTGGGTTAGAGATGTTCTGCGAGATGTATGCATAGAGCAGTGAGGCATCTTGATGTGATATTTTTTCGAAACTTTGGTCTCTGTAAATGAATCTTAGCTGGTAATCTGATACTTGTGGAAATGCGTCGACGCCTGTTTCAGGGCTAGCAGTTGTCATGGTTAGTCCTTGGGCAAATGCGAAGACGGGCGCTTGTATGCTCAGGGTGACAAGGTAGGAAGCAATCAATAGGGCGGTTATCTTTATCCAGAATTTTTTAGGAAGCATTGTTCGATGGTTTTTGAGAAACCTTCCGCATCTTGAGCAAAAGATTTCATTGCCTTTCAACTTGTCGTCGCATTTTGGACATAGTGAAGTTTTCTCTGCACTTCCAAATATTCGCAGATGCAACAGCCTTTCAACAATTAGTAACAGAAGTAGCATCCCGATGAAGATGAGGAGCCATCCAGAAAAGATGTGGAATATGCTCATAGCGATTGCTTCGCCGAATCGGTGGGCGATTGAGACTATGAGTGATATTCGAAAGATGTTGAGAATCGTGAGCGTAAGAAAGCCCAGGGGGAATAGGACCACTTTTCTAGCGATTGATCCTCGAACGACGTACGCGAGGAAGGCTGCGAACATGGTGAATGCGACTAGGGAATAGATGCCGGAACATGGGAGATCTACTGCGAATTCAAGAGGGCTTTGAACAGGATTGTTGATTACAAGTGTTGGAGGACCATACTCTGACGACAGTGTAACGGGTACCCCTATGGTTTTTAGCAGCGTGTAGGAGGCTTGGGCGTTGAAATTTCCCACTGCGGCTCCTACGGAGGACGTGATGCCGGAGGGTGGGGGGATTAGGAAAATTAGGAAAAGAAGCGGGAAGATTAGAGCTATGAATGCTTTGACGTTGAATAGGGTGAGGGTTATGCTTATGACGAATATTATGAGGGAGGCGATGTGATACTCTAGTGGGTAGAAGGTGTAGGAGCCATACCAGTAAAGTAGGAATGCGAAAAGGCAGAGTGCAATTCCAGTGATTTCGCTTAGAGAGATTATCTGCTTTTTTGCTCTGAGCCTTTCTACCGTGAATGATGCTTTAACGAATTCCCTTTTTCGATAAATCAGGAAGGAAACAAGTAATGGGACGAGAATGATGTGGCTCACGGCTTCGTTTTGCAAGGCTTCGTTGATCAGGATTGTCAGGTCTTGCCAATATACAATTAGAATAATCAGTATTATGAAAAAGGCTGCAGTAATCTGAAGATAGAAATTTCTCACATTTTCCCCAAGTTTTCGAAAGGCTTTCATTTTGTATGCTCCAATGTTTTATCTGTGTTCAAGCGTGTTGAATATTATGCTGGAGCTCAATTGTCGAAAGTATTAATTGAAGTTTCGTGGCAGGTAGGTGAACTGTTGAAGCCACCGCTAAATTATTTTCAGCTTCTGGCAAAACGAAGATCTGATATCCTTTCTGCTAAGAGTAATGGGATTGTGATAAGTTTTGAAATTATCCCCAAGCCAGAAAACATGGTTTTGAGGTTGTTTATGTCGCTTTGGTTGATTGCGCCGATCATAGGAGCTGTAAGAATATAGACTGTTAGAAAGATTGTTCCTCCTATTGCGAGCCTTATCCATTCAGCAGTGTTGAGAAAGTAAATGAGGAAGTATGTTGTTATGGTCGCAATGGACGATGCTATGAATATTTTGGTTGATGATTGAAAGTCTGCTTTGACTTGGTAGTGTTTCCATGTCCAGTGAAGTCCCCAAAATAGGCTTGGCAGTCCGGCGAGAAGTGTTCCAAGTATTACGCCTGTGATGCCAAGTGTGGGAATTAGGAGGAGGGCTAAGGGAATGCCGAATGACAATGTTATCAGGCTTAGTTTCATGAGCAGTTTTGTCTCTCCTACACCTGTTAGAAGGCTACCCAGTATTAGACTCCCAAACAGCACAAGAAGATTGTTTATGACGTATAGGGTCAGGAAGAGAGGTGCGTATATCCATTTTTCTCCGAATAATGTGCTGATCATGGGCTTTGAGAGGATCATTACAGCCATAGTGGCAGGAACTAAAAGCATGGCGGTGTATTTGATTGACGAGGTGAAGACTGTTTGAAGGAGTTTGTGTTCGTTTTGCGGGTTGACTTTTGCGAATGCGGGGAATAGTACTGTTGCTATGGGGAGTGTGAAGAAGGTTAGTAGTACGGAGAATTGGGTGGCGATTTGATAGTTACCTATTGTAACGTCGCTGCAGTAGAAGGCCATCATGAAGCCATAAAACTGCACTAGGAATCCTCCAAGGATAGAAGATACTGAAAGGGGGACGCCGTAATGTAGCATTTTTTTCAAAGTTTCAGATACGCTTGACCCTTTTGCCTTTGTTTTTTTCAGATTTTTGAAGAGGATAAAGTAAAGCGTCGCTAAGCCGATGATGCCCGCAGCCAAAAATGAGAGCGTATAGCCTAGAACTGCTCCTAAGGCTCCGTACCCTAGAAAAACCAGTATTGGCAATATTGCGCTTTTTATTATGGATTGACAAATCGTTGTGAAGCTGTTGAGTTCCATTCTTTCAAACCCTATGAAGCTTGATTGTGAGGCTGTGAGTAGCGAGCCTGAAAATATCGTTATGGAAGCTATCGCTATTAGGGGCGTGATCTCTGGTCTGCGGAAGATTGTTGACGCAATAAAGCTTGCTAGGAAGAGGGATACAAACGATAAAGCGAGTCCTGTTGCAATTTCGAAGATTAAGCCCGCAGAAATTATGCTGTGTATGTCTTCTTCTTCGTTTTCGGCTCTGAGGTGAGCTACGTACTTAGTTATGGCGGAGTTTACTCCCCAATCTCTGAATAGAACTATCATATATGACGGGATTAAGGCGATTGAGTATAATCCGTATTCTTCGGGTAGCATGAGTCTTGCTAGAATTATTGTGCCGACTGCCATTATTATGGTAGATGTTGCTACGCCTATGAAAAGCTGAAAACTTCCAGTCGCTGAAACCTTGCCCATGTCTAATGCTTTGTCCACAGGTTTCTCGCTCACATTAAGTTAAATCAAGTTGCGCTAAAAGGCAACCTTACATCTTTGGTTTAATGCGGAGGTTGCACGTGTTCTCAGAGGTTTTCTTGGTTCTGTCTAGGATTTTATTGTTTTGAACAAGGAGAATTAGCTATATTAACTGTTTAGTTGTATCGGGTTTTTGTATGCTGATTCTATGGCTTCTAAGTCTTTTAGCCCGTCCTTTCCTGAGGGGGATGGCTGTATGTCATTTGCTATGCAGTTGACGAAATATCCAAGTTCGGCGACATGGGGTTGCCAAAAAGTTGAGTTGTTCATTATGAGCATCTGTGCTGCGGCAATCATACGATTAGGGGGAATATTACTGGCAATTACATGCTCAACTGTTCCAAATAATTCGACTTTTACCTGATATTTTTGCGAAAACCAACCAACATTTATCACACCTGTGGTTCCAGATTCAAATTGAGCTATGCAAATTGCGTGGTCTTCAAGATCCAAGTTGAATCGATATCCAAGATGACTTTTGATATCTGTGATTTCGCCGAAGTACCATCGAAAAAGATTTATCATGTGAGAGCCCAAGTCAATAAGAGCACCGCCACCTGTTAGTTCTTTTTTGAACCACCATTCTGGTACCGGGCTTGGCGCATAATCTTGTGCGCGGTGATAAAATGGTCCGGAACCTACATTAATAGCATGTGCAACCTCCACATCTCCGAGAAACCCGCTTTTGATTTGTTCTTTAACGGGGATCATTACTTTGTTGAATCTTAGTGGATAGCCTATCATTAATCTAACAGCATTTCTTTGAGCGGCTGAAACGATTTCCTCGGCTTCTGCAACGTTTCTTGCGATTGGTTTTTCAAGCAAAATGTGTTTTTTTGCTTCTGCTGCCCGCTTTGCGCATTCAAAGTGAAGATGGGTGGGCAACGCAATTACTACGGCGTCCACTTGCGGGTCTTTCAAAAGTTTTTCATAGCTTGTATATGTTTTCTTGGCGCCATCTTTTTTGGCCTCGTTTAAACTTCTCTTCGATATGTCTGAGACTGCTACTAGATTTGCGTCGGTAAGTTTTAGGCTGTTTCGTAAATGAACCTTGCCTATGTATCCAAGACCGATTATTCCTAATCCGATTTTTTTCATTTAGGCGATTGCTCCATTTTGCTTTGTGGTTACTCCAATCCAAGTCTTTTGCCGAGTCCGATGGAGGTCACTATGTTATACGCTTTGCTCATCAATTTTTTCTGAGCGTTTTTCCTTGGGTATCTCGCTTGGAAATAGCCAATCGGTACACCTTTTGAAATGAAGGATGTTTTCCCCAAGCCTTCTACAGAGGCCAGTCGAATGAATCTTATCCTGTTAGGGTTCTCACCTGCGATTTTTGCAGCGGCAACGTCAACTGCCACGGGATCCCTGCTTGCCATTACGAGTCCTAGTCTACATGGTTGAATTCCTGAGACAATGTTTCCATCGACAATGCAGAGGTCAAATTTCATGGCTTTGTTGATTGCCACAATTGCTTCGTCAATTTTAGGATGATATCTGAATTTCTTTGGGTACGGGTTGCAACCGAAAATATTCTTCAGTGCGCATGTGATTTTGATTTTTTGTAGGCTGTACTTGATTTTTGTAACATTGATTTTTAGATCTGCATTTTGGATTATGCGCGGAACCATAAAACTAAAAGATTGACCGCCAGCTGTCACCTCGACCGGATCGCTCTTGTCTTCGGAAAGATTAACCAATCTAACATTATATTTCTGGGATAGTTTTTCGTATCCTAAAAATTTGAATGCGTATTTGCACTTCATTGCTGAAGCATCTGATTCTACAATTGAAATGCCTATCTCTGGTGAAGTTTTTTCGCGGAGTATTTCGATGAGTGCTGCAACGAGTCTTGGATCCGTCGTTTGACCTGTAGAATAGTCCCAATAGTAGCACATGTTAGGCTTAATAACAATGTTTTCTAATTTGCTTGGAGGGCGATAATGGATTAGATTTAGGGAATCCACTATAGCTTGCTTTAATTGATCATGATTTGTGTGATTGACTTTGACAAAACTTACTAAGCTCATATTAGTTTCTCCGGGTCCTATAATGTTGGCGTGGCGAAGAATAAGTGCTCTATGATTGTAAGTGTATGCATAGCTTGTGATTAGGGCTTCAGAGGCGAGTTTTTTAGGCGCCCTATGTTGAATTAAGGATCAATCATGATCTGATAAATCTTGTGAAGCCTTTTCGCAACAGCCTCTACAGAGAAGTTCCTTGTTACTGATTCTCTGCCTTTTCGACCCATTTTGATTCTGTTGTCTCTGTTGTCTAGCATTAGGTTTATTGCTTCTGCTAGCCTCAAAGGATCATTGACTGGAACAAGTATTCCATTTTCAAGGTTTTGTATGACTTCAGGATTTGCGCCTACTGGTGTTGTTATTACTGGAGTCTCACATGAGAGTGCCTCTAGAATCACAACTGGGAATGCTTCCCAGGATGACGGTAGAATAAAGACAGATGCTTTTTGATAGATTTTTACGACTTCTGCTTCCGGGATCCTGCCTAGATATGTTATTTTGTGTTTGCCTTTTTGATTCTCCTTTTCTATGTGCTTTTCTACTTCTTTGTAGTATTCGAGACTACCTATAGGACCAACAATCACCAGAGAAACTGGTTTCTTTACAAAACTCAAAGATTTTACTAGAACGTGCAGACCCTTAACAGGCACTATCCTGCCAAGATATAGTAAGAGATTATCTTCCTTTTCTCCCTTAGGGCAAAATTGTTTAGTGTCGACTGCGTTAGGCAAGTACACAACTCTATTTCTGGCAATGCCGAGCTCGGCCAGATCTCTTCCCATTTGTGTTGTTATTGTGATGTAATACTCTGCTACATGCTTCAACATGACTCTGCTCAGGTGATACCTTTTAAGAAAGTTAGCATCAATCCCGTGCAGATGGAGTATTTTCGGCTTTCTGACAAAAAATGAAAATAAGGGGAAGCTAAAATCCAACTCATGAAAATGTATGATGTCATATTTTTTCAAGAGATTGGTGAATCTTCCTGGAATGAGATTGACCCGTAAGGTGATTCGAGGCGAATGCTCAATTGGAAACCAGTCTAACGCTGGAATTCTAAAGACGGTTATCCCGTCGATTTTCTCTATTTTTCCTCTCCATTTCGCATCATATTTCCGATCCATGTTAAACGTCATAACATCTGTGTGTACCCCAATTCTGTTGAGTTCTACTGAGAGATTTCGAACTACAGTTTCAGTGCCACCTTTGATGGGATGAAAACCAGGGGTAACCATCAACACTTTCAAGAATGCTTCTTCCAAACAAGTTGCTGACAATGAATAAGACGTTTAAAAAGTAACGAGGTTATTTTCCTATACTTTTCATCTTGACAGGTTGACTCTTGTTTAGAGATTCCTCGATGCATTCGAGAAGTCTTATTGTTTCTCTTCCGTCTTCTGGTTTTACTGGTGGATCTGAGTCAGCTTTTATGGACTCAATGTACTTGCTGATCAAAGTGTAATGGTGCAAGCACGTCAACAGTTCGCGTTTTCTCAAGTTCTCCATAATTGTCTTTATCCACTTTTTGAAGATCGTCTTTTGATCCAAATAGAAACCCTTTATGAAGCTGGCGGGAGGCTTTTCTGGGATTTCTGAGAGATTATCATAATCAAGGATTTCTATTCTCTTACCGTCAGAACTCATCAGGTCGAATATTACTTCATGTCTTTTGGCAAGCCAAGAGAGTTCTATAATTCCCAGACCTTGATTCGATGTACGTAGTACTACAACAAAATTGTCATAGACTGAGTGCTTTATTTTATCTCCCATTGCAAAGACTTCGTTTATGTCTTTTAGAAAGTGCAGTTGGAGATATGCTGAATGGCAACCTGTTTCCCAGAGAACGCCTCCTTCTTCTGCGGTTGCGGTCCAACTTGGAGCTCCAATTAATTCAGCGCTTTCTTTGACGGAAACTCTGAAGTATAGGGGCTCGAATTTGCCAGAATCAACCATGTTTTTGGCTTGCATAACTGCTGGAGTGAAGAGTTGATTGTGGCATAGACATAGTTTAACTCGTTTCTTAGAAACTTCATTTATTATTTTGTCGCAATCTGAGGTGTTTAGTGCCATTGGCTTTTCTAGTAAAATATTGTGCTCAAGCCTTGCAGCTTCGCAGGCAATCTTAGCATGTGTCGATGTGGGTGTACATATATCCACATAGTTCAAATTCCTTATCTCAAGTAGCTCTTGATACTCTTTGAAGGTTTTCTTAATTCCATGTGTTTGAGCAAAAGCCTTGGCCCTGTCCAAGTTGAGGTCTGAGACTGCTACAACATTTACCTCTGGTATGTGTTTGTATGCGCACATGTGCAGCCTAGCAACTCGTCCACAACCAATCAAACCTACGTCCATTTTGAGATCCTCTCGAAGTTATCTACTTCTGTGGACCTACTCGCAAACAAGCCTATTATTTTTTTGCGTTATTTAGCCACCTTTGAAATCAAGATTCTTCTCTTTCCCGTTCTTTCTAATGGAATCTCTTTGACAATTTCTATAATGACTTCAATTTTCTCTCCAAACTTCGCAAAAAACGTTCCAAGATTATCTCTAATTCTTTCTAGCATCTTCGGATCGAAATCTTTTCCTTTAACAACCTCGAAAATTATTCGATCTTTTTTGTCTTGGATTATCCTGTATTGTGAAATAGAAAACACATTTTTCCCCATCTCTTTGTAGAATTGATGGTAGAAATGTAACCATGAAATCTTTCTTCCGCTGGGTAGAACGAGGTCATCGTTTATCCTGCCCTGAACGTTTCTTAAAAGGGGCCATGCTCTCCCACAAGAGCATTTCTCATCTGTGGGAATCCCTACATCACCAATTCTGTATCTGATTAAAGGCATGACGCGATTATGCAAACCAGTAACAACTATCTCCCCCTGCTCTTCAGGAGCTACCTTATCTCCTCCTTCGTCAAGAAATTCAATATTGGTATTGTTGGTAATTATGTGCAGACCATTATGCTCGGTGCACTCAAAAGCCAGATGACCAAACTCGACCGAGCCGTAAATCTCGAACAATTCTATATCAAACATCTTCCTAACGAGGTCTCTACAATGCTGAGTGACTACTTCGCCCTGCGTAAAAATTAGTCTTGGAGTAATTCTTGAAACATTGTAAGTAGCTATAGAAGAGAGAACTGATGGAAACGTATTTATGACGTCCGGGTTAATGTGCCGCAAAATCCTGATGAGCTTCTCCTGCTTGTATAAAGGTACAACTGTTTCACTTATGCCTCCCCACAATTTTGCATAATTCTTAGGCCATAATATCGATTCTGTTCTTCCCCAAACTGTTACGAATATGTCTCCAAGTCGCGTACCGCTTTCAAAAAACGAGTACCGCTCAGTGGCGCCAGAATGATTCTTGTAATGCCGATCTTGTATGATTTTTGACGGGATTCCAGTTGAGCCGGAAGTAAAACTAGAATAAAGCTTCGATACATCAATACCTCTTTGAACAATGCAGGAACAATTTTCCTGCAAGTCTTGCTTACTTGTCAGGGGAACTTTCCTTAAATCGTCCTGGTCTCTAATGTCTTCTGGTCTTATTTTTGCAGATGAAAATGATCGATGATAATATGGAACATGCTCGTAAGCATGTTTAAGGATAGACTTCAACTTCTTGAACTGAATCTTTTTTAGTTGTTGTGGATCTTTCCACTGATCTTTTCTTAACTGTGATTGATAATATAACACTAAAGAAGCATCAACTAATTTGCGCAGTTTGTTCATGATCTAGAGATCCTCCATTTTGAGAAAAACCTCAATAGCTAGATTTCCTGTGACGTGTTCTTGCGAACTTCGCAACCGCCGTTGGAATATACTGTGTTCAAACCAGGCAAGAAGCCGAACTCGCTCGAATTCCACAAGTAGCGATCGCCTACTACGGTTCCTTCAACGATATTCAGCGAGCTCAAGAAAACTATTCCATTATCTACTATTTCTGTCGTGTTTGATAATGACTCAACATATCCCATGTACACTAGCCCGTAACTTCTTAGTTCAGTTCGCCGAGACCAAAAGTCAGCGTAGATTTGCGTATGTTCAACAGTTACATATCTTGATAACCACTGAGCCCCAGACATGCTGTAGGCTGTAGCATAGCCAAGCTGACCATACAATCTGTAAGCGGGCATCCTATCCTTACTCAAAGACACAGACCAGCTATCGCTTCCAGTCACCTCATATACAAAATTAGTCTGAAAGAGAAAGTATGGAACTAGCACAATCAAAAGAAGAATCGATATCTTCACCTCTGTCTTCCGCTTGCTAACGAGATTTACAACAATCTCAGCACCCAACACACAGAGAGGCGCCAAAAAGAATAACAAGATGTGATAAAACCTTGTCATGTTCAGAGTGTTCGCAAATCCCGGAACCAGTACAATTGCAGCCAAAAATGCCATGGACAATGAAGTAAGTGCGAAGTATTCCACCTCAAAATGGATTTTTGTTCGTTTTGTTGCTAGTCCAAAGAAGCCAATAGCAATAAGGGCTTCTGTGAGATACGCAAATGCTCTACTAATCATATTCCAAACGGATGGCGCCGCTTCCAATCCCAACCCCCTCAACACTGTTATGCCTCTCGATGCTGGATCGAAAAAATCGCCTAACTGACGGTAGACAAAGTCTACAAACTCTAGAATACTGTCAAACACAGCAGAATTTGTTGTGTATATGTACCACAAAAACATTGCAACAAAAAGGAAAACAACTATACTTGCAGTAATATTCCTGCTTGGTCGCTTCAAGACAACTAAGTATAATAGGGTTAGAGAAATAAGGAACAAGACAATCTGTGCAAGACCGTAATGCGACGTTATTAGCGCGAAACTAAACACCATGAAACATATCGTCTTTCCAGTGGTTTTCATTTTCTTATCAAGGCTGACAATTAGCAACAAAACGAAAAAAAGCTCTGCAATTATCTGCCTGTTCAATCCCAGCATTTCAGTGTAGAAAGTTTGTTGAGCCATGAAAAGAAAAGCTGAGAGAAAAGCGAACTTGCTTCCAAAGCGCTTTTGCCAGAGCTGATACAGCCCTAGTGGTACTAAAGAAAAAATTAGTGGATATAGTATCTTGAACATCCATTCAGAATTCATATTCAACAGACTTGAGTAGATCGCTGGAAGAATAGTCACGCTTAACATCGCATTTATTCTGCCAGCATTTATTGTTGGATCTCCAAAGTAAGGATTGGTTGAATTCCAAAATGCTCCATTTTCTGTAGTCTTAAAGGCAAAGTATTCGCCTGGGAGATCTGAGCCAAAGTGAACGAGGTGACTAGATATAAACGAAGAATGAAAGAGAAGCGCAACGGCAATCATAATTACGGCGAAGGGATAAAACTTTGGAGGCAACAGTTTCTTGAACATGACACCGATGGCAAAAAGCGACGAAACTGCTATTATCATAAAGAGAAGAATCAAATTGTTGTCATAAGCATTCACCCACATTGCCCCAACAACGCTCAAAATCGGAAGAGCCAAAAAGAGCAACGCAAATGGATGCAAATCAAAGGATTCACCAGCCCAAAAGTTGACACTCTTGCTTCTTAAATATGTTAAAAACCCACCTACGAGAATAAGGCTATTCAAAACTATCATCAAAGGTATCACTGTGAGAGGTTGCGAAACACCAAATAAGAAACTGAATTCGTTCATAAAAAGTCCAGCAAACATCAGAAACGCAACACTAAGCCCCACCGATAAAAGAACAGTTTCTACTCCGTCAAGCTCATTTAACTTCAGGAGTTTAAGAATAACAAATCCTGGAAGAAAAGTGAAATAGAAAAACCCTAGAACCTGCCTGGCAACTGGGACGTCAAAGAACACCGTAACATATACCATCAACTGCAAGAACATTATAACTATCAAGAAGCCCGGTTTGGGCCACTTAGTTGCCATGACATTCATTTAACAACGCCTCTAACGACTTACGTGACACTCGGCTGTCGTAAGACACAATATTTATTAAAACCTTCAGCTTATGTTTATATGAAGAGCATGTGAACAACGTGGTATCCAATCGAAACATTTTAAATCACAAATCACCAATAGTTAATGGAGATTGAAAAGATTGCGGAACAAGAGCGTCCATGCTACAGCGCTAGTCTTGGTTATTCTCACAGTGATTTTCAGTCTTTCTCCTGCGACCTCGTCATTGATGAATGATGTTATCATAAGAAGCACCGGCCAAATGGCAACTGTCGGATACGCGAGGAGTGGTTCTGCTAGAGATATACAAGCGGCAGTAGACGGGGTTGCAGGGCATGGCGACATGGGTAACGTGTACATCCCAGAGGGGACATTTAATTTTGTAGACGTCGGCGAAAGTTGGACTGGTGCAAGGGTGACTATTCCGGCTGGAATAAATCTTTTTGGAGCGCCTACAGAGAGAGATGCAAACGGTCTGGTCATAGAATGGAAGACTGTCCTCGTTATGCCTTCTGAGGTTGCAGGTAGTGAGTCTGTCGGCATACCAATTTGGTTCCGCTTCGTTGGAAGCAGTGACCCAACCAAACCTTCTCGATTCTCAGACATTCAACTAAGTGGTTACAGAACTATTGACCCAGCCTCAACTTCCATGCATGTTGGTGTACAAATGGGCGGTGGAAACGAAGGGGGAGTAATAAACTTCCGTGTTGACCACTGCTACTTTCTAAATACGGCGGGAGGAGGGGTTCATGCTTGTGGAAGTGAACTTCAAAACGGTCCCGACACCATAAGCGGAGTAGTGGATCACTGCAAATTTGTGAATACTGCTGGAACCCCAAATCCTTATGAAACACGCACTGTCGATTATGGCGTTCATGCTTCAAGAGGGGGTGGATGGGCAACTGATTATTTACCTTGGGAAGACGACATAACAAAAATACTCGGAAAATATACAGATTACACCGTTTTTGTTGAAGACTGCTATTTTGAGAAATGGAGACACTGTGTAGTATCTAGGTCAGGCGCACATGTGGTTTTACGACACAGCACCATTCGATACGACTTTGGCTACGGTTCTGTAGACATACATGGAGATAGCCCGGGAAGAGCTTTAGAAGTTTATAATTGTATACTCTCGGACGTGATTTCACCACCAAGTCAGGATGACATATTGTGGCAACGGGCTGGTGGTGGTGCTATTTTCAATAACACAGTCACAGACTATAGGGTATTTGTCTATCTGACAAGAGAGAACCCTGCATCGAAGTATTGGCCTCACGATGTATGGGTTTGGAACAATAGCTTGCCTGCGGGGCTTTCTCCAGTTACTACAGACGGCGGTCCAGCAGAAAACGTAGACTACTTCCTTTATCCAATGCCAAACTATCAGCCCTACCCATACCCTCATCCCCTAACACTCGGAATGTAGCAGTAAACAAGATTACGTCTAACCTCGTAGCGTCCATGACAATGGACTTCTGATCAATCGATTCGAATGGATCGTTGTTCTTGCAGAGATTTTTCTATGCATTCTAGCAGATTAATAGTGTTTTTTCCTTCTTCGGGTGGAACAGGAGGCGGCAGATCGTTTTTGATAGATTCGACGTAGCTGCTAATAAGATTGAACGTAGGCAATAGTTTTCTCTGGTGAAAATAACATGAGGCAAATCTTATCCATTTTTGCAAAATTCGCTTTTCGTCTACAAGGAAATTCCTCACTACTTTGCTAGCACTGAATGGAGGGTCCTCCAAGTTTTCTAATATATAATCGAATTCCCAATGTATTTGCACCCTCCTTCCAGACGTATCTCTTAATTCATAGACTGTCTCGGTCTCATGTGATAGCCATGAAAGTTCAATTATGCCAAAACGTTGATCCGTTGTACGAAGAAGAACCGCAAAATCATCGTAAACAGGATATTTTACTTTGCTTCCAATAGCATAAATTTCTTTTACACCTGGAAGGAAATGCAACTGGAGATAGGCGAGATGACAGCACACCTCCCATATAATTCCCTTCTGTTCAGGTGAAACATTCCATGGTGGGGCCAAATTATATCTCTTGAGTGTCTCGTAACTTTCTTTTTGGGTTGTTCTAAAGCAGAATAAATTAAATGCGTCCGAATCTACCATAGATTTTGCTTTTCGAATATGTGGAGAAAAAATCTGGTTATGACCAATGCACAGCTTGCTCCCATGTTTTTTCACTTCTTTTATTATTTCATCACACTCGGAAACATTGAGTGCCATTGGCTTTTCCAAGAGAATCGCTGGAACGGCATTAGCTGCATCGCAGGCTATTCGGGCATGAGTCGAAACAGGAGTACATATATCAACTAAATCTAGATCTTCTTTTTCAAACATATCCCAATAATCTCTAAAAGTCTTTTTTATTTGGAACCTAGTTGCGAGACTCTTAGCTCTCTCTTGATTTAGATCACAGAGACCTGTAACCTCAACGTCCTTCAGTCTTTGGTACACTTTTATGTGGATTGGAGCGATTCCGCCACACCCTATGATACCTACTTTCACAATTTTTCCCTCAAATTTGATTACAGCGTATGAGTTTGGAGCAGCAGCCAATAGTGCACAGCTATCTACGAAGCTCAGGCTCTGCTAAACCACTAACAAAGAATTTTTCCTCATTCTTCAAAAATCTCTTTAGAAAAGAACGTTTCAAGGCAGGTCTTCTTTGTCCACGAGATAGCAGCGTTATCTGACTCTTATACTCTTTCACAGCTATTTCCTTCAAAGGCAAGAATTTTGAGATGTCTACACGAATCAAGTTCCGTTTTGGAAATCTGGACGTTAACTGATCGAATATGTCTTCATGCATAATATGCAGAAGTAAGTAAAAAGGAAACGACCAAGCAATGATGTATTGGTATTCGATGGGATAAAGATCTAATGCTTTTAGCGCTCTTCTTATCATCATGTTTGTTACGCGGTGATCTATATTGTATTCATTTTCTTGTGGGAAAAAGACTTCTGCAGGAGAAACGTCCTTCAAGATTTCAACAACTCTTTCCTGAACCAGCCTTTCATTTTTTTCAAGGGTCTTGTCTTCAAAATCCAGAAAAAAAAGGTTCTTTTCTTGCAGACCTAAGATTTTCATCGCTCTCATTGCTTCTTCTCTTCTAATTACTTTCATTTCAAAAGGCGCGGGTCCTGCAAATATTCCAATTTCTGCTAGAGAATATCTCCCATCTGTCACAAAAACAACAGAAACGTCGTACCCCTCATTCAATTTTTTTGCAATCGTTCCACCACATCCTAATGTTTCGTCATCAGGATGAGGAGCAAAGACAATAACTCTCTTTTCCATTTTTATGTCCCAAATGTTACAACTTGTTTAACATAAAAGGTTGATTTGTCCGGCCGATTCATAGTCTTTTACGTACTCATTGCAAACCCGAGGCACCAAGCTATCCTTTTGAAAATCCAATGAATGGGTAGCAAAAAAACTATTTTTTTATGCGTTAGTTTGTAGGCATTACAAGAACGTGAAATTACGATCAGGATAATGATTGGAGGAAACATCTTATAGAGCATACTATAAGGACTGACTTTATTGAAAATTATACGCCCGCCAGAACCATGCCAAAAATACTCGTTCCATAAGTCCTTCCAGTTGTTCCTTCGTTTTTCATAAAACTCAGCGGTAGTTGTCTGAAGTAGCCAACCAGCTTTTTTAATTCTATACTCAGCGTCCATATCTTCTCCTACTCCTTTGATGTTCTCATTAAACCCGCCAACTTTTCTTATTGCCTCAACTCTATAGATAGATCCCCCTGTCCCTAGAGGTTTGGAGAGCGCTTTTTGTCCACAGTTGAGAAATTCTACTACGGCCTCTATATTCTGCAGGTAGGCAACTAAGCTGGTCGTATGATGAATTCCGTATCTACCTTTAGCTATCCCCACATCTGGATTTCTATCCATGAACTCTACTTGTTTTTTTACAAAATCTCTGGGCAAACTCATATCACCGTCAACCCAGATTATGTATTCGCCGTTTGCGTTGTTAACCACTAAGTTTCTTGAATGTCCAAGTCCCTTCCATTCATGATGAAAAACCTTAAGCTTAACATCGATTCTTGGAACATGACTCTCTATGATGGAAAGAGTCCTGTCCTCACTTCCGTCATCCACAAAAATGGTTTCTGTCAGCTCATGAGGAAAATCTTGATTAATAATACTTTCAATAGCATCTGCAATAGAATTTTCGCAATTTTTCACACAAACTCCAATTGTAACCTTAATCTTTTTCACATCTTAAGACCTCTAACACTGTCACCGCATCGTCTTACAAAGCGCACTCTAAGCTTACGTTCACATAAACGCCCTTTACATGCCACTTCTCGATGGACAAGGCTCGTAGCAGGTCCAATGGCTCCTCAAAAACCCAGAGTACCAAGCTGTAAACTTGAACACGTATTGAAATGGCAACAGGAAAATCACCTTTCTACCAGTTAATTTGAAAAGCTTCGAGGCGTCTCGAAGACCTGATAAAAAAGCCGCTGGTGGAAACATTCTGTAATGCTTGATTAATCCCTTCTTCTTATGGAGAAAGAAATGCGTATAGTATCCCCGTAGCCAATACCTACGCCATAAACTCTTCCAGGTTAACCGATATCTCTCGTAATCAAGAAATAGAGCGTCGACCGTGCTAAGGGACCAACCATTAGTTCTTACTTTAATCTCAACGTCCCAATCTTCGCAGTATCTTCTCAGGTTCCCGTCAAATCCTCCTGCTTGTCTGATAGCTTCAACTCGGTAAATGCACCCGCTGGTTCCAAGAGCCTTAGTAAATGCTTTTTCTGAATTGTAGTCCACCATTTTACCAGCAGCACGTGAGTGTGCTTCCAAAGTCGCGAGTAAATTGCCCCTTGGTTCCAAGGCCTGTTTTCCTTTTGCGATCCCTACTTCGGGATGTTTCTCCATGAACTCGAATAGCTTCTTCACATAGTCTTGTGATATTATCATATCTCCATCAACCCAAACAATGTATCTCCCTTCCGCATTGTCTACCGCCGTCTGCCTCGCATAGCCAAGCCCTTTATTCTCGTTAATGACTTTCCTTCTTATGACAGAATTCTCAAGAACCTTCTTAACAATGGACAAGGTCTTGTCCTCACTATGACCAACTACAACTATCAACTCCACAAGTTCATGCGGAAAATCCTGACCTATTATGCTTTCAATCGCCTCGCGAATAGTGGAGGCGTTGTTTCTCACACAGACCCCAATAGTGACTTCTGTCTTCATTTATTCGCCCGGCCCCCAGCTCTTATACAAAGTGGCATCGATTGATCCAGCATCGAGTTTCATTTTGCCGAGGATTTCTTCTCGCTTAACGTTTCAATGCGGCCTTTGGTGAAGCCTAAGCACCACGCAGTATACTTGAGAGCGAAACTTGCAGGCAGTAGAAGTGTCAAAAACAGGCTTCTTTCTTTTGTTAATCTGTAAGCATCAGCTGAGTAGAGAATGCCCGCCAATATTCCGGCAAGGGGGGTCATTCTGAAGTAATTAATCGCTTCTTTATTCTTTAAATAGACCTTATGGTTTCCATAACCATACCAAAAGTATTTGTTCCAAAACTGCCCAAGCGTCTTCATGTCACCTTTTCGTTCCCAGAATCTGGCGTCAGTAGCACCCAGAAGCCAGCCTCCGGACCTAATTCTGCAGGCTACTTCAAGATCTTCTCCAGCTCCTGTAATTTTGTCGTCAAACCCTTTAACTTGCCTTAAAGCTTCAAGTCGAAAGGCTGCTCCACATGTTACTGGGCGTTTCAGTGGAGATCCTTGCCTCGAAAACTTTATTCGATCGATCAGAAATGGAAGCAAATCCAATTTAACCAACCGATTGTTTTCCGGGACAACAACAAGCCCAAGAGATATTCCCGTCTTTGGATTCTTGTCCATATATTCCACTTGTTTTCTTACATGATCATTGGCAAACATCATGTCGCAGTCTGCCCATACTATGTATTCTCCTCTAGCATTTCTTACTACAATATTTCGACTTGCACCCAGTCCATGCCACTCTTCGCGAAAGATCTTCGAAGGGATATCCATCTTCTCGGCGTATTTCTTCATTATCGAAAATGTGTTGTCTGTACTTCCATCGTCGACCATTATTACTTCCATGAGTTCGTGGGGATAGTCCTGCGAAATTACACTCTCTAACGCGTCCGCTAGTGCTTTCTCACCGTTTTTGACGCAGACCCCAATGGTAACCTTAGTCTTCATCTTTTCAACATGACCCCAAAGCGAAATCGAGATGTCATCCTAAACCAGATTGAGTTGATGCAATGTCTCTTTTGTCAGCCGCACTCTATCTTCTGGTTGACTCCAAATCGAAAATCCTTTACCCACAACAACTCCGAAAATTGCCGCAAGAAGCAGCATGTTACTTTCAAGAATCTCGTAAGAATAAAATCTGATCTTAGGAATGATAAACAACGCCAAGAGCATCAGAAGCAAAGGGAAACCTAAAACCAAAAGAGCCGTTAGAGCGATCAAGACAACTAATGCGAATGGCGAAAAAAGATAAAGAAAAGTGTTTGGAACAATAGTCCTCTTGGTCTTCCTTACTTCCCCTTTGACCAACAAATCAAGATACCTAGCAAAAACCCGCACAAGTTGATTTGCTCTTCTTAACTTTATGCTAAGCTTCCCTCGAAGTGACTCAGGAAAAGCCGAATAGAACCCAGCTTCTGGAACGAGCATCGTCCTATGATCCTTTTCGACAACACTTACAACCGTACCGCAATCATCAGAACCCGTTCCATAAGGATCAAATCTGTCAAAGGCCTCTCTCTTAAAAGCGCAAAATCCCCCTTCAAAAAAAACCGTAGACCCTGCCTTCGATTCTCCTAGCCTCAGAACATTAGCTGACCTTAAGTAATTCTCTTCCATTCGAGTAACCCAAGTTTGACTCGCGTTCAGCAGGATTTTGGGACCGGAAATGCCCCCAACAGATGGGTCGGCTAAGAAAGGTAAAGCCTTCTCAAGTATGTCTGAAGGCCAGAAGCAATCTGCATCCGAAACTATTACTACATCACTGTCGCTGTAATCCAGAGCATAATTCAATGCACGCGATTTGCCTTTCCTGTCTTTTTCAACTAAAATTCTCATTTGCAGATGTTGTTCCTTTTCGGAAAATCGCCTCACAATCTCCACTGTGTCGTCCGAGGAATTGCTATCAACAACAATTACTTCAATCAGATTTTTCGGATATTTCAAGCGACTTAGGTTTGTCAACTTGAAAAGAATGATACTTGACTCATTATACGTTGGAACAAGAATAGAGACTCTGGGTCTGTAATTGCTGTCAACCTTGGTTGGCCACGGTTCCTTCGACTTCTTTCTCATGTAACAAAAAATGAACACAGCAGGCCCAAAAGACAGAACCCCAAACACCAGCCACACCAATGCGAAAAAAAACGTGAGAAACACACTCCTTGAAGACTAGATAAAGAAGCAAACCATGGTTCAGTTCCACACAGCCTTGACTAGGAGAGAAGTGCTACTTTTCTAGGATAGGGGGAATAACGTCTCCAACAACTGCCTCATATAGCCGCAGCATCTTCAACTGTAGATTCCACGAGATTCTGTGCAATAAGAAACTATGACTTGGGAAGCTCCTCTTGATCTCTGACAGCCGGGCACCGTCCTCAATCAATTTGATATTCCTTACCTTACCAATTTGCTCTTTCACAGCCAAACTAAGATAGGGCACTCTCTTAGGATTAAATCCCATGATTTCCAAAGCAACAAAATCCGTCGCCAACGGATCATCTCCAGCCATGATGACCCCCATTTTCTTTGGGTAAGACCCTCGGACTATTAGGCCATCTACTACTATGATGTGTGATTTGACTATCTTGTTGACCCCGGCAATCACATAGGAAACTATTTCATGGTAAGAGAACTTCCTCGGCTTTGAAATAGCCCCAAACATATTTTTCAGCGCGCAAGTCGCCCCTATGAAATTATGCGTTTTAAGCTTCGGTACATTGATTATCAGATCAGCCCCTAGCAAGATTTCATTAAGGGGCAACGCGATTTCCTTTCCGCCCACATTGACCCTTACGTCAACAATATTACCTTCACTCAGGTTCACCAGTTTCGCATTCTTTTTCTGGCATAATTTGTCGTATCCGAGAACTCTGAACGAGTATTTTGTCTTCATTGCGGATGCATCGGCTTCAGCAACACAAATACTTACATCTTTTCCTAACTTATGCCTCACATAGTCAATCACTGCTGAAACTACTCTCGGATCAGTGGTCTCACCCGTCGAATAATCCCAATAATAGCATAGGTTCGGCTTTACGACCACATTCTGAATACCGTCTCTAAAACTAAAATCCAAACCATCAATAGCCCTCTCTACCGCTCTATATATCTCATCGTCAGTGAAGTCCCTCGCCTTCAATGAAGTCAAAACAACTTTCGCCATCTAACCTGCTCCGTGCTCTCTATATACAGAATCAATCACTCGGACGACGTCCAGCTGCTCCTCCAGAGAAACCGGTAGCTCCACTCCCTTGTTCAATGCCTCAAAGAACAACTCAAGAATCTCGTGAAAGGAGGAATAATAGTAGGTATAGGAAAGATAACGGATTTTCCTTCCCGAAAGCCTTCTGAGAAAGTTCAACGTTCCCTCTTTAACAGCATGAACCCTAAGGTTCCTTGGGGCATAACGATCCGTCGAATCATACCCAACCGTTCCATGAACGTTAATTCTGAAATTGAAATCCGGAAATATCGACTTGGAAAACCAGCCAACGTTAGCTACGCAGGTTGTACCACGCTTCTTTGACTCCAACACGACTGTACCGCTGTCTTCTAAAGGCAGATTAAGCCTATATCCCAGATTCGAATAGGTCACTTCCAGATCGCCGAACATCCATGATAGCATGTCTATCAAATGGTATCCCAAATCCAGCAATGCTCCCCCACCGGACATCTCCTTATTCAACCACCAGTCTGGAACCGGTGTCGGAACAGCGGAATGTGAGAGAGGGCCATTCAATATTAGCTCAGATGTAGCAATCACGGCATCGCCAATTCGCCCATCATCCAAATTACTCTTTAGTTTCTGTACACTGGGAAAATATCGGTAGTTGACTCCAACCATCAATCTCACATTTTCCTTTTCTGCTTTCTGGACGATCGCCTGTGCTTCAGGAAAATTCCGAGCCAATGGCTTATCAAGAAAAATATCCAGTTTGCGTTCAGCTGCACTGAAGACGCCTTCCCTTTTCAGAAAATTAGGCAAAGATACTATAACCGCATCTAGTTTCTCTGCATCAATAAGCTTGATATAATCATCATAGGTTTTAACATGGTATTTTTCCACAGATCTCCGGTTTTTTTCACTCTTGTCGGCAGCAGCAACAACGTTGATTCCCTTTATTTTTAAAGCGTTCAGTAAGTGAAGTTTTCCCATGTTTCCTAAACCAATAACTCCAACCTTAAGCAAAATCTCACATTCTTCAGGACTTGCAGCGAAGGCGAGCAGAATCTTGCGATTCAATCATTAAAGGTAGTTCTGAATTGAGCCTGCCTCTCAATACTATTAGGGGCGTGATAAATCAAAGCAGACTTTCAGCAAGAATTCTCTTCAAGATTGAGAAGCCGTGTCTAAGCTTGAGTTTCTTCTCTCCCAACCTAGATCTGTAGAAAATCGGAATCTCCACTATTTGGTGTCCTTGGCGTTCAACATGGAAGTTCATTTCAGCTTCAACGTCGAAGCCTTTGCTCCTAACCTTCCATTCCTTCAGTATCTGCGATCTAACTACTCTCAGACCTGACAAAGGATCGTCAAGCTTGATACCGTTCACCACGTGTTGCGCAAAGGCAAGCAACCTGTTCCCCACGTAGAACGGATACCTGACAGACTCGTCAAAATTATGCTCACCATTAAACCTGTTCCCAATAACCATACCCACATCAGGATTCTGCTCCAAAACCTCAACCATCTTGGGAACAAACTCAGCTGGATACGTAAAATCCGCATCAGTGAAAACAACGTATCGCGCCTCAGGACTTAGCTCCCTAATACCTTGGGACAAGGCTCGACCCTTCCCCTTTCCCTCCTGCAGTAAGACATCAGCGCCCATGTTCTTAGCTATTTCAACAGTCCTGTCAACACTGTTTCCATCAACCACAAGCAAGTGAGGATCATTCAACACTTTCTGGAGCTCTTCAAGAGTAGGCCCAACACCTTCTTCCTCGTTCAACGTAGCGATAAGAACCGAAATGTCCTTGTTACTATTTTTTCTCTCCATCGCTACGCTTCCCCAGAATAGACCGTTCAAACCTACGTGATAAATCTCTGAACGCGTTTACTTAAACATGGACGGAATTGTCATCTATAACAATCTGACAAGTGTTCTAGAATTCAGACACTTACACAAACAAGTCGTTATCGATCGAAGCTTTTCAACACAGAAACCAGATCAAAAACAGGGTTTTGTTCCCTTTATAGGCTGCCCTTTTTTCAGTTTGCACCTGCATTACCGATCGATAGAGTGAGCGCTTCTACAACATGTCGTGCGTTTTCTCTAGTCAAACTGGGATGCATCGGCAAGCACAGAACCTTCTTGAGCACTCTCTCAGACACAGGCAAATCCCCCTCTCGAGTATCAAAGTTCTCTTTGTAGAAGGGCTGAAGGTGACAGGGAGGATAGTAAGCATTCCCCGTCTCTACATTATACTCCTCTTTAAGAGTCTGAGCAAGCTTCTCCCCGTCAACACTCTCGCCAAGCCTCACTGCATACTTATAGTAACTATGCTTAATGTTGGACGGAGTCCTAAACAATGAAATCTCTGGTATTTGTCCCAGAGCTTTATCATAATTCCTCGCGATTTCATTGCGTTTACGAAGGAATCTCTCTAAATTCCCCAGTTGATACATCCCAAGTATTGCTGCGATCTCGCTCATGCGCCAATTATGACCTAACATTACCATCAATCTCTCAGCGCTCTGACCGTGATTCCGCATGCAACGAGCCGCCTCAGCCAAACCTGAATCATCCGTAGTTATCATCCCACCCTCCCCAGTCGTCATAACCTTAGTTGGATAGAAAGAAAAACATCCGGCATCACCCAACGCCCCAGCCATTTTTCCATGAAACATCGCTCCATGCGCATGAGCACAGTCTTCCAAAAGAAACAGGCCACGATCTTCGCAAAGCTCAGCGAGCTCCTTGATTTGCGGACATATCAGACCAGCAATGTGAACCACAATGATTCCAGCAGTACGAGAAGTGACCTTCCTCTCGACATCCTCAGGATCAATACATAGCGTATCCTCACGCATGTCAGCAAAGACCGGTTTGCCACCTGCAAAAATGACAGAGTTCGGCGTCGCCACAAAAGTGTTTGTTGGAACAACAACCTCTCGACCCTTCAACTTGAAATACCTGAGGCAGATCTCAAGATTGGAAGTTCCTGAACTTGTTGCCACAGCATGCTTAGCTTTCACGTAGGCAGCGAATCTGTCTTCAAACTCCTTGACATTTGGACCGTCAGTCAACACTCCGCTTCTTAATGCTGATTCAATATCTCTCAAGATTCCGCTAACGCTTTTGTCATCGAAACAAGGTGAAGCAGACTGTATTCTCTTTACACTGCTCATGATATGCTCTCCTTCAAAGTCATGTCTTCGAATCTCCACGGTTTTTCTCCAACCCAAAAAAGGTAATCCACAGCAGAAAGATTCGGCACAAACTCCCCAGCCGACTGAGGATATGTAGGATACTTATAATCCTGAAAAACAACTTTTATGCCCTGGCCCTCAAAGCGTTGAAGGTCAAGATAGTCACGAGCTCCAACGCCCGAAAGAAGCTCCGTCGCTCCAAGGGCTTTGCACTGTGCAAGCACCAACTCGCTTTTTTTCCCTGAAGCGTCAAGAGACGAAGCCATCCTCAGGGGCTTTTTCTCCAGATTTAGAAACTCCATCAATCCTTTTATGATGTGCATGTTAAGATCAATCAGCTTCACCCATCTCTGACTATAAGTTCGCTCAAAAAAGCCGCTGTACTTCTTCCAATAAGGAGCGCGGGAGTAATTGAACTTCAGGGCAAGCCAATGATTTTTCGCCCAGTCTGGCTGCGCTTCGTTAGCTATAGTCATTTCATTGATAGGCAACGATCTACCCACATGCTTTATCGGAACAGTCAACCATCGGGCGCCATTGGGCGTTTTTATTTTAGTTCTATTCTGAAAGCCCTGTTCCTCAAACTGCACATTATCTTCAATTATGAAAGCATCGCAGAGAAGCATTTTGTCAAAAAAACCCAGCCAAGGCAGATAATGTGGCTGATGCCCAGACACAATCATGCTTCTCTACAGCTGCCTTCTATCAAAGACTTTCCACATATTTCACTACTTCAAACGCCTCAGCACCAGCAAGGTTAACTTGGCGCCCCCTGAAAGAAGCCAAATTGATCATCGACTCATACGTCAAATATCGCTTAGCCTGCTGTGACACGTGACACTTCAAGGCATCCCACTTCTCCTTTATGCAGCCAGATATATCCACGAAATAAGTCGGAGAGTACGTAGAAGGATTAACTCTAGGAGTCTCATAAGCAAGCATCTTCTGAACGTTCCTAAACGCCGATATAGAAAGCCAACCCACCTGCCGATGATCCTGGTGGATATCATTAGTAGTATGAGTCAACACTACATCCGGCATATACCTGGTTTGAAACTGCTCCAGAAAATCAATAGTTTTCCGCGAATTTGGGATCTCGGCATCCGGAAAATCACCGAAATGAACTTCCTTAACACCAAGAACAGAGAATGCATCAAAGCTCTCCTTTACTCTAACCTCCGCATCCCCACTCATCTCTCCTTTAGTCAAATAAACCGCAATAACCCTTGCTCCACTTCTAGATGCTTGGCATATTGTTCCACCGCATCCCAATTCAATATCATCTGGATGCGCCCCAACGGCAAGTATAACCTTAGACTTGTAGACCATCTTAAGATACCTCGTTCAAAAACCTGTTTTTCTCACATGACAAACAATACTTGTATATTAATATACACATTGTTTTGCGAATGCTAATATGTCAAATTTAATAATAAGGCCCAAGACTGCTTCAGGAAGTTGTCATATTAAACCATAAACCAACAGAACGTTCATGATACCCGAAACCGCTTGCCGAGGCATCGTAAATCCAAAGCTCAAAAAACAAATTACACAGAAAACCATTGTTCCTCGAATCCCACCCTGCCCTGAAACCCGTCACATCTACTGTAATATCATTAAATTTCAGACTGGACAATTCAACCTGCGACAACGACTCATTATAAGCGTAATCAAACGAGAACGTCAAAGGATAATCCCAAGTTCCCTCATCAGCCACAAAAGCGGCAACGTTGAAAAGCGAAGGCAAACTGCTCGAAGTGCGATTAAAACTGTTCGGAGCCGACTGAGTCTGATTACGCAACTTCACCTCAACAAGGTAGTAAGCAGTGTGACCTAAACGGTTTCCAATCCCCAAAAAAACACTGTAATTAGCAGTGCGAATGACGTTGAAAGGATAGTCCTCAGCCCTATGATTCGAATCCAAAATCCAAAACTCAGTAAAGAACTCAGTTCTAGGAAAGACCAGCAGCCTACTCATCGCTGGAGAGGCAACAAGCAACGCCAAAATCCCGACAGTAGCCACAAAGAGAACACGATACTCATGAAGATTCATTGGACCTGACCCCCAGTTTCCCATATTTTCGATCCAGGTAAAACCAAGCAACAAGGCCTCCACAAACAACGGCCACAGATCCAAAAAACGACCCGACCATGTTGACCAAGAAATCAAGGTTGCGATCTCTAATGGCAGCCTCCGCCAATGCATCCGCATCAGCAACAAAACCACTCAGCCTCTCCTGACACAAAACGGCTAACTCCAGGGCAGAATCAAAATCTCCAGATCCAAATGCCATGCGTGCGCGAGTTAACAGTTGCCCCGCATCATTCAATCGAACCAACAAACCCGAGACATTCGCTCCAGATTCCCCTGCCCTCAAAACAGCCTGATATGCAAAGACCACAACACCTTCAGCATCGTCCAAAGCCGAAACAGCCTGTGACTGACTAATTGCAGCAACACTTGAACACGGCATAAACGCAAGAGACGGAATGGTCAAAACAAGAAGTATACCAAGAACAAATGAGCTTTTCAGATCAGACACGCGCCTTTCATCTCACTCTGCACGCTTCCCGTTCTTGCCCAAACGATTTGAACTCCGCTTGACCCTACCCGTGTTTGAACACATTTTGACCAATGCATTTTTCTCATCATTAACCGAGTTAAGATGCTCCTCTAAACCCTGACAGCGCTTGGCATACTCCTCATGTCTACTAAGAAACTCTCTACCTTTAGCTGTAAGCACATAGCAATCATC
>Ga0315296_10000735_pt1 | contig 29474 bp, 25 predicted proteins | sample YL17G14_18_MG_FD_203921 | JGI IMG/M metagenome (GOLD analysis project Ga0315296, IMG submission 203921) | Sediment microbial communities from Yellowstone Lake, YNP, Wyoming, USA - YL17G14_18 | ecosystem: Environmental > Aquatic > Freshwater > Lake > Sediment | place: USA: Wyoming | collected... | reverse complement strand
GCCGTCGAAGACTAAGGTTTCAAAGCTTTATGCTCGGATTAAAAATTTGGAGCGACAGAGGGTTTCTATGCCCGTGTATCATGGCAGTTTTAAACCAAAACCTATGCATGAGAAGAAACTGTTTAAACCAGAAAAGAAACCGCAGTAGATGGGCGAAAAAGAAATTTTATCTAGCTCAGCTTAATAATGTAGTGCAGAAAGCAGAGCGGTCGTCGTCTAGACTGGTTTAGGACACAAGCCTTCCAAGCTTGCGATCCCGGGTTCAAATCCCGGCGACCGCACCAAAAAAATGGCAAGTGTTGTGTTTAGGAGTTTGTTTGTGTTGCCTTCGCCTTTGACTTTTCTCAGTCTTTTAATGCTTGAGAGGAAGAGCATTAGGATCGCGACTAGGATAGAGTAAGAGTATGCTAGCTGAGCCTCTGTAGTATAGTGTGGCTTTTGCTGGATTTTTTAGTGGCGCAGCGATGTTGGGTGGCGCCGAAACAACATTTACCTTGCCGTGGAAGGGTGCCGAAACATGTTTAACTGTGCCTATTCGTTAGTGAACGGGGTGCTGGGGAATGGTTGAGGAAACCGTTTGGGTTGAGAAGAAGTATGTTAGGCCGCGGTTGAATTCGGACGAGCTTTGGCTGATATACCGCCTAATAGACAATCAATACTGGCTGTTGAGGAGGCATCCCCATCCGTTTTGGGATCTGGAGAAGGTTGGCAAGTTGAGGCGGAAGATCCTGCGGCTCATGAATGGGTGCCGCAAACCCAAGTATCAAATAAGCTTGAGGCAACGAGTCTACTAACGCCTGCAAGGGCTATTCAGCTGCCATTAGGATATGTCAAAAATTTCAGACATTGCAACTTTTACAGAGATTACATAGCTGTTGATGAGAGTGCGTATGGTTGTCCATACGTGTCAGCACGCGGCATTAAGAATCTGTTAAGTAAATCTGGAATCGGATTATGGCTTGTCGATATGAAAAATAGGCTACGTCAAAGAGAGGATTAAAGCATCTCACCCAAAATCTCCAAGAATACACGCGCGCGAAATCGTGCTGGTTGATCACGGTAAAGGGCGTTTGGATTTGGTGGAAGTATCCATCGAAATGAAGAAAGAAACTAGAATACTACGCAGTCAGATTTTCTGAAGTATTTGTGCTAGAGATTCAATGTTAGATTTTGCCCCAGGGTCAAGTATGAACTGAGCTTCTTCATTTGACTTCACTACTAGCGCAAATGCGTTCTCGATCTCTTGTTGTAGCTTTTTGTCGTCTGGATTCTCCAATTTTTTCTCTGCGTTTATGACGACAGTTGGTGTCCCTCGAACGCCATATGCATTGGCCATTTCTTTTCCTTCCTTTGCATCTAACATTAGTCATTGTGAAGCAGTAGAGGATTTCCTGGAAATACTTCTCGATTATATGAACCTCTGGCTCCATAGGAATTGTCTTCATTTCCTTTTTTTGTGTCTTTTAGGATATTTTATATTTTGTTCATGCATATATTTTACAGGAGCTGTGCGGCAGAAAATGGCATAATACGGCGCGTTGCTTCTGATTATTTATTGTGAGTATTATAAGAGACGATAAATAGCCGTTGAGCTGGGTTGCTGTGGACTGCTCGGTGGTGGTTGATTAGCTTTTGATGTGCTCTTTCTACGATAGAGAGTAACTCCCAAAGCCACAATTACGATTAGAAGTATTGCAACAACACCTATGATTATCAACAGAAGCCCTAAATCAACACCACCAACTGTGGGTAAGCCCACATCATAAGTCAAGTTTACCGTTTTTGAAGTGAACCATGAAAAGGTGTTGCCGAAATGAAACGTGTATGCTCCAGACGATTGTGCAGTAAACTCGAATGTTTTTCCTTGAGAGACCCTGCCTAAATCAAGAACTTTAGTTCCTTGAGGATCTGTTACCCAAAAATCAATGTCGTTACCACCACCGCTTATGGCCAATGAGCCTGTGAACTTCTGTCCACTATTCAAATTGAAAATCAGCATCTTAGTTGTCAACGGGTCTACTTGGACAACTTCAACATTAGAAGCATTCACAAACGAAAATGCCATGACTAAGAACAAGATTGTGATTGTTCCAAGAGAGAGAATACGTTCCTTTATCAATTGACTCCCTCAAAACAAATCTACTTATTGCTTTTAATAAAACTATGGGTTAGTCGCCAAAAAGGTCGGCTATCAATGCTCCTAAGAATATTAGAATACCCATGATTATAAGAAACTTGGAAAAATCTCTAGCTGCTTGAGCGTTCCTTGCTTCTTGTTGAAGCATATTTTGTAGTTCAATGCTTTCATCATAAGTGATAGTTCTGTTTTTCGCTTTTTCCAGAAGCATGTCCTTTCTGCTACTCATCTTTAGCTCTCCTTTTTTCGTTGCTTCTGGGTTGTCCTTCAATTTTTCATACATTTTATACATATCAATGAAGACTGGGAGAAATTCTTGCGGAATTCTGACTTTATAACATCTTTGACTCATATTGAATGCAATTGAGTTTCTTTTGAAAATAGTTATGACGGTTTCGGCCGTGCCCTATGATTACGAAAATGATTTATTCGCAAAATGGCACTAGAAATACAGCCTTTGTGGGGAGGAGGTAATTTGAACTTCAAACGCATTCTTCGCTTGTCAGCTACTAGATCAGCCTTGTCTACTTTATTGTTGATTGTTCCAATTGTTATAGGCCTTTGGGGCTCTTTGGATTTAATCTACAAAGCTGGGTTAATCGTTCTACTTGGGATAGTGAATTTCTATTTTGTCTACCATGAATACAAACAACCAAATCTGGAAGTCGGAAAACTGCTTGAACTAATGGTCAAGTCATTATGGGGCCCAGAACATTCTTCCCACTTTAGGAGCAACATAATGATCTACGACCCAAAAACCGCAAAACTCCAAATCAAACATCACTATAATATGATGGGTGCTGTTGACAGAGATTTTCAACTTGACAAAGATCAAGGATGTGCTGGTAGAGCCTTCAGCAACAAACAACCTTTTTTGGTTGATATTCTAAAAAGCTCACATGAAAGATATTTTGTTGACTCTGGAAAGGTTTGGAGCAGCATGAAAAGTGTGATGTCAGTTCCTATTTTCATTGAAAAAACAACTATAGGCGTATTGAACATTGACAGTGATCTTGATATGAAAACCTCACAGTTTGCCAAAGACAAAGTATTAATTGTCGTAAATGCATATTCAGATGTGATAGCAGAAATTTTGGAAAGGAGAGAATAGTCTAATGGCCAAACTCAAACTTAAAGAGGTAGAAAAGGGAGTTTACACTTTAAAAGATCCCACAAGGCATCCTATTGTTGAGTTGAAGTTGGAAAAAAGCTCTGTCTCAAGGAAGTAATCATGCGAAATTCAGCAATTCTTTCAAATCAGTTATTGCGACATCAGCAGCACTTATTAAATCCTTATCTTTCTTGAATGCTATTCCCAAACCTGCGTTTTTTAGAAAACTCACATCATATTTGCTATCGCCTACTGCAATGCATTGACTCCTTGGTATTCCGATTTTCTTAACAAGTTTGTTGAAAGCCTTGTGTTTTTCAAAAAGATCAACTTCAAAGATGACTCTGTTCGTTAAATACCCATTTTCATCAAGAACTAACCCATTCGCTATGACATTCGGAATGTGCAGTTCCGCAGCAACTGAGTTTGCTAAGATGTCAAGGCCTGTTGTTACTATCGCTACATGGAGTTTTCTTTCTTTGAGCGTGTTAATAACATGTTTTGCATTTGGGACTAGAGTGTAATCTAGGAGTATCCTCCTAATGGTGGTGATGTTGGGTCTTGGCTTCCATAATGCAATATCACGCCGCATGAATTCATCATAAGCGATTTTCCCTTGTTCGTAATCTTTCATATTTTTTAGAGATGATTTGTAGGTCCCAAAAAATCTGTGCAGTTTCCACCAACTGCTTCTCTCTTCAAGTAAGGTTCCATCCATATCAAACGCAACTAGTTTGTATTTCATTAAGCCCACTCACTCCTAGTTTCTTAAGACTTCGTCTTAAAACTTCTTAGCTATTCTGTAATCTGAATGCGTAACAATTCAGGAACCTCTCTTGCATCAGAAGGCTCATTGCATACCAAGTGCTCTATAGATAATCAGTTTTTGGCAATTTCCTATTTTATAGGCTTTTTGCATAGCCCAATATTTCCCCCCTCGCCCGAGAAAGTGAGAGCTATTCAACCACAGTCTGAGACCAGGAGTCAACTTCCAGCCTGGTCTGCAGCAGCATTTTGAGACTTCCAGCCTTCTTCACTTTCGTTTGTTTTGCTTATGGGGTGTTGTTTAAGTCGTAAATAAGTAAAGATCCTTACACTATTGGCGCTAACGCGCGTTTTTTCTTATAAGCGTCTGCTCTCATACAGTCCGATGTTCTGGCAAATACTCTAGTCGGCGCGGTGTTGGACGCCTTGAGAATTTGTTCCACTGCAGCTGCGTCCTTTTTCGACATGAGCGCGTGCTAGTACTACGAGGTCAGGCGCCGTATCCTGCGCATGAACAAGCGCATGGGACATGAGACTGGGGAGAAACTGTTCGAGAAGCGAGGCTGGAAGTGAGTACTAACTCGTTTTGCCTTAGACGCCTATCTCCATGTTTTTCAAATATCCGTCTGGGGTGAGGCAGAGCGAAGAAACGAGTAGAATGTAAGCTAGAAGAGGAGCTGGTTTGTCGCATCGATAGAGTAACTAATCTTCTGAAGACGAATAGGACAGACATCATCAGGAGCGCATGTATCGCCAAGAAGGGGAATTAATGAACTCGCAGCGTTTCCCGCTATCCGTCCAAGACATTTGCGCATTTCACTTCTGAGCCCAAATTCAAATATCGCAAGTTTGTGAATAGTTAATACTTACAGTTATAACAATGAACGTAGGAGGAGCCGAAGTACATTGAGCTTGGGAAAAAAAGCGAAGGACGCAGCTATTGAACTTGTGAAGCAGCAAGCAGCACGAGACATACTTGCTGCCATCGATAAGTGGAGAGGCAGTCGTATTTCTACTGCAAACAGAAGATGGATTTTCGAACTAATTCAGAATGCGGTTGACGCCGCGAGGGCTCGACAAAAAGAGAGACTATTGATAGTGTTTGATTATGACGGGAAATCGCTCGTGTTTAGGCACAATGCAGGTTATTTTACCTTCGCCGAACTCGATTCGTTGATCTACGGTACTTCATCGAAACCATGGGGCCCAGAGTCGGAGTATCTGGGACGATTTGGCACAGGGTTCTTAGTATCCCACATCGTAAGCAAAAGCGTGAAAATTGACGGGCTCGTGAAAGATGACAATGGTGACATCTATCGCTTCGGATTAGAGATTAACCGAGAGGGCGACGATGTAGAGAAAATTTCAGCTTCAATTGAGGATTGTTTCAGACAGCTCGATAACTCTGAGCTTGTAACTTCGGGACCAGATACCTGGACGACATATACTTACTCCTCACTTGACTCCTTGGGCTCAACAGCGGTTCCTGAAGGGATCAAACAGCTGAAACAGAATGCGCCTCTTCTGCTCGCGTTTAACCCAATAGAGGAAATCGCTATCGGGACGGACCGATACACGAGGCAGAATGTTGAAAACCTTGGAGGCATCACAAAGGTGACAGTCAGCAGCGCGCAGGTTTATTTCATCAATTCAGACGAAGAATCGTCAGTTCAAGTGGCTGTAGTCTGTGACGACAAAGGCATCATCGAGATGGCAAATAGACCCTCTGTTTTCATCGGGGTGCCGGTAACGGAGTCTGCTGATTATATCCAGATACCATTCGTGATCAATAATCTAAAATTCGAGACGACTCTTGATAGAGATTCCCTCGCGAACAGCCAGGGCAACGCTGAATCATTGAAAACCGCATTAGATCTTTACTTTGAGTTGCTAGTCAAGCTTCTCAACATTGAAGAAGGCCGAAAACTACTGAACCTGTTCCGATTGGTTCAATTCCAGCCTGTTCCAGATAATCAGCTTTCTCAAAATCCATTATGGAACAATTTTAATGTCTACCTGAACACGACGTTTGGGAAAATCGTTTCAGATCTTCCTCTTGTGAAGACTACCACAGGTCAAACAACCATCAAAAATAGCGTTTTTCCGCACCCGAAATTTGACGGCAAAGAGATGGATAGCTCAAATTTCGCCGAATTCTACGAACTCGTAAAAAAGATGGGAAAGACCATTCCAGACAAGTCAGAACTTACTGGCTGGATTAGCACGGCACAACAGCTTCAGGTCTCGTTTCAAAATGACGTCACCTTGTATTCGCTGGTTGACTTGAAAGAGGAAATCGGAAAGCTTGTATTATCTGGAAGCCCCTTACCTAGTTTTGAGACCATAACAAAGGAATTCGGCCTTGATGATTCAAGTAGGTTCATTCATAGTTTTTACAAAATAGTTGACTCACTCTACGCCGCAAAAATGATACCACTTGATTTCATAAAAAGTCTATTGCCAGATCAAAATGGAGTTGTTGGCCCAGTTCGGCGAACTTGGACTGAGTCCAAAATCAGTTTCCAGCTCTTGCTTGAGGATTCCCAGGAACCCTTACCAAGCGAGCTGAAAGACATTGTAACCAAGATCGGAAAGTCCCTCGGGGGTGAGCTCATCAACAAAGATTATTCCAAATTCCAGATAGTACAGGATTATGTTCACGAAACAATTACGATTGATAAAGTCATTAGTGAAATGATCACCAATGCACTATACAGTTTACCAGACAAAATATCGACATTCGAGGACAACAAGGTAACTGGATGGATCGAACTCTTTAGATGGTGTGCAACAAAAAAGAAGCTCATAAACGGCTTCCAAGTCATAACCAAAGGCCTTGGCACTCTGAAGCTTGACGACGTAAACAAGGAAACTCTGGTAATGCCATTCAAGACTCTCAAAATAGCCCAGAAGTTCGAGGAAATCTATCCAGAGACCAAGATACTCAATAGCATCTATCTAGATATCCACAAAACAAAAAGAAACGAACTTCTCGGCGCGTTGCAGAATTACGGGGCGTTCGTTTTCGGCTTACCCTCGCACAAGAGAGAAATGATCTTTCCATTTGGAAAATTGAAATCCGTGCTATACGAAGTTGGGGAAGTTTCAAAGGTTGACCACTCCATTCTGACGCATAATTCAGATTCGATTTCGTACCTGCCCTTTTGGAACGAAGTGATAGGGCGAATCTCAGAGTTCAAGGACCGCGCAAAATTGCTCTTCAGTTTCATAATGGAATATCTTGCAAATGAAGACAAGAGTTGGCAAAACAACATCCAGGTAAGTTGTTCCTGCAAGGAAAAGGCGCATATAATATTGCCAACTAATTGGTTGGCGAGCTTGAAAACAGATGCGTGGGTTCCGATAAAAGTCAGCGAGAATGGAGAGGAGAAATCGGTAAAGACATCAGCTAGCAAAGAGAGTATTGAAGGTCTCTTTGAACCGGGGGAGTTTGAAAACATAATTGCTGCAGACTCCGACCTAGCAATGAATTTGTTGCCACACTTGAATTTCGACAAGCTTGATCTTAGAATAAAGCTCCACAGTCTTAAAATCGGCAAGCTTGAGGCAAACGTACGAGACGATGCGTCGGGCTTGGTGGAGCTGGTAGGAGTAGTTGATGCTGCAGATGTGAAAGAAATAGCCCAAAATCCGGTGGTGTTTCAGCAAGTCGTCGCTGAAATGAAAAAAACCGTACATGACCAGCAACTCAAAGAGGAGAATAAAGTGGTTGGCAAAAATGTGCAGATGATAATGCGCAAAATAGTCAATGATGCTGGGTTAGGATTGAAAGCAAAACCAATCTATGTTGGAGGAGACATGGAGATTTGGCCGGACAATTCCGAAGGTAGCGACGACGGAGAAATTGAGATGCTCCCCTACACAGTCGAAGTCAAATCGACGTCAGGCATAAGAGTTCATTTGAGCAGAGCCCAATCCGAGGCGGCTCATCTTAAAAGAGATAACTATATAGTGCTGGTGGTCGAAGACACGGGCAACCTAAGAGAACGATTGAAAACTGTGATTGAAGAAGACAAGATACCTGAAGACCTTATCGCTCTCCTCGTAGAAAGGTCACGTGTACTGGAGGAGATCTATTCAAAACTGGGAAACTTCCCAGACACTGACGAGGTCGAAGCTGACATTCACGGATACTGGATAAAGAGAAAACTGTGGGAAGACAAAGTAGACTTGCGCGAATGGATAAAACAGAAGTTCAAGCCTGGCTAAACACGAATTTAGCGCGCGCGCTACTTATACCAAAAATCAGGAGATTTTTGCGCTAATCTCTTCTATGGCTTTGAAGGTTCTTGTTTTGAGGTCTGCTATTAATGCTGGATTGAAATAGTTGCGCATGAAACAATATTGTTGTCATGAACTGATCAGTGCTTCACAAGTTTTAACTGTAGGTAACTAGGTTCCTTCTTCTGGGGGAGGAGTGTCTTAGGACATTCTCCAATCCCTCAACCAAGAGAGAGTGCCTATAGTGGCAAGACTCCTAAGTGTAGGTGAGTTGATCAAATCGCGGAAGGAGCAAGGGAAGCCTCCACTTGCAGACATCGAATTGACTGAGCCAGTTGATCGTGCCATAGAAATCATGATTGAACACGATTTCTCTCAACTTCCTGTAAGAAAAGAAGGAAGGATTATTGGGGTAATATCCTTTAGCTCAATAATAAAAACTCTGTTTATCATTGGAGGTGGAAAGGGGCAGAAAGAGCAAATAGACCTCTCCAAATGTAGGGTTGAAGAGTTTGTGGATAAGACGTCCGTAAAAAATTACAGTGAGGATCTTTTCGATCTTTTGGAGACTTTAGCAAGGCAGTCCTTTATTTTAATCGAAACTGAAGATAGAAAATGTGAGATAATTACTTACTCTGATGTTTTGTCTTACTTCAGGGGCTATTCAGAAGCTTTTCTTATGCTAAACGATGTTGAAAACCTCCTAAGGCAAGTAATATCAGCAAAGTTCAATAAAGCGACCTTTAGAGCCAAGGCAAAAATCGTTTTTAAGAAACGGAAAAAAGTTCCAAAGAATGTGTATGAGCTATATTTTCGGGACTACATCAAATTTTTGTCCTTTTACTGGAAGGAATTCGGTGAGGTTTTTGGAAACAAATCTATTTTCTATAGCTGTCTTAATAAAGTGAACAAAATCAGGAATAGCATTTGTCATTTCCGCCCGATTTCAACAACAGAGAAGGAAATTATCCAGCAGGTTCTCAATTGGCTCGAACTGAAGGCTGATTGTTATCTATCAATGGATAAAATGCCAGCATACACCCTACCCCCAGCATGCATCAAAGCGTCTTCTAAAACTAAATAGGGGCTATGTTTCTCCTGCGTGGTCTGAAAATATTACTGCATCGAAGCGTGCGCGTAGATATCGAGCACGTATAAACTTCTGCCGGTACAGGAAACCGTCAGCAGCACAAGAGTGGATGTTTATTCAACATGACGGAGGGAGCGACCGAATTCTGAAGAGTTGTAACCACATGAATAAAAGCAAAAATCCAGATAGTGTTGCAACAGCAATCATAAGAGTCGATAGTTCAGGATAGAAGTAGATAGCAGTTCCCAAAATCATGTAGATTCCAATAGCTAAGTGTAACGTGGTCACAGTTGCATATGTCTTCGGACCAGAACTCTGAAATCTCTTACGAACAACATCCTGCATAGCAAGCAAGATTAATGCCCCACTCAATTCTGTCCAAAACACAATTCTTTGCATGCTTCTTCCTATCAGAGCAATCATAAGCCCAAGGGCATACGGGGGCACTTCTAATTTTATAAGTTTGGTGCGAGCAAAATGATGCAGAAAATGATCAATTTAGCGTGCGCGCTTAAAATTTCTTATTTTGTAATTTATATAAGGAAAAATCAAAAGATAATCGTGCAGGAGCCGTAAATATGGTTTCTAGAGAACAGCTAGTTCAGATGACTGAATCTTCAATAGACAATCTGGTAGAGAGGTTCAAGAAAACTCCATATTTCTTCTATACCGAAAATGACCTGCACACTTACCTTTATCATGAGATTTTCAGCAGACTACCTTTTGAAGAGTGGCTATGCAGAACCAGTGACTACAAGACAAGCATTCTGGTTCACAAAGAGTAGAATCCTAGCGTGCGCTTGATCCATTTTTCATTTTTCAACATCTCATCAACCTTGTTGGCCATTGAAACTCCCCTCATAATGAAAGAGGGAATGATGTTTATACCTTTACGGTCACAGGTTGAAGTGCCATACCTAAACGCCTATTTTTGCGAACTGAATGTGGCTATACTTAATTTTCATTGTGCTTTAGTGCGCTACAATATATGATTCAAAACTCCTTGCAAACGCACGCATAGCTCTAGGGCCAACCTCTCTGAAAAGGCGATCTGTTTTTTCTCAATAAGTGCGACCATTTCTAGTAATTCTCTTATCTGAGGAATCTCGAATCTCTGAAGAGATCGTATGCTTTGGGCACACATGTTAACGCATTGTTTGTATCGCTTTAACGTGAAAGCCATGAAGGCAGTATAAGCGGCAATGAACGTAGGTCGCAATGACGCGTCGACCCTTCCGAGTTTCGCGTCATCGAAACTGTAATGTAACTTAGGACGCGGTATCTCAAGGGTTGATTCAAGGATGGGAAAATTGCCTTCTGTAGTAACTAAATGGGAAAGTGGGAATGTTAGCTGATCCTGGAGTGGAATGAAGTTTAGGTAGTGTCGCTGCACCCCAGGATCTCCCTGAAATTTCTCCGAAGAGAGAAGATGGTAGCTTGGGTTTGCCGGTGGTGTCCATTCATACTTACTAGCAGAATGGACTAGTAAACTCACCCTGCCTTTTTCATAGACCAATTCCCCAACATGTGCTTTTTCAGGCGTAAGAAGTACTGGGTTCACTGGGAAAGTCATCGTCTTCGTCCCGAGGCCTCTATCAGCGTGGATAGTTACAGTCCCAGGTTTGCTAGCAGATATGAGGCCTTCAACACGATCATAAATCTGTCGCTCAACAATGATATTGATTCCTTCCGTTGATGCAATATCGATGTGATATTTGCCAGAAGGTCGAACCCTTGCGATAAATTGTTGAGGAAATCCATAGTCGTGCCAATAGGACAGAGGTTGGGAAGAAAACTCGATATCCGTCACAACCTCTGGTGGGATCTTTTGTGATTCGTGATCCAAGGCACTTCTTATTGTCTCTCTCAGAGCACTCCATCGATAACTCGTAATCGGATGAAAGTGAAACGTAGGTGAGGACGTGGGAATTGCATCAGTTCCTTCATCCGATGATCCATCTTCATTAGGCTTCACCTCAACGTCTACTGTCTGGATTTTAGTGATATTGGCGACGCGAACATGTCCTCTAATTTGACTGGTCGCCCATTCTTGAAGTGCCAACATATCAGGCAGGTATTTCTGAAAATTCTTCTTTTTCAACCCAGCAAAGGGCTTTAAGTAGTTTTCCTTGGACTGGGAGGGCATGCGTATCCTCCGTGACCATTGATTAAGCAGTTTTTGTCTTGTCTGCCCTAGGCTGATCAGGGCATTGCGAACAAGATTAACGAGGTTTTCCGCTTCTGCTTTTTTTCTCTGTGTTAGTGGCTTGATCTCCCTCAGATGGGGACCAAGTTGACGTTGGAGATGGGCCTTTTTTCCTAGAGAAGCGATGACTTGCAAGAAGTCTCTCATCTCCGAAAAATCTCGGGGGAAATGGGGCTTGTAGTCCCTGTTGGCTGGATCGGGACCTCTGGCCCAGTAGTAGGCATCCCCGATAGGATCCTCTAAACCAGACTTCTTGGTCATTCGTATCTTGTAATTCTCGACGAGTTGATGCTCCTCGATGATTGATAGTATCTCGCCGACAGACGAGTTAAACTTGCCAAGGCGTTGTATGTCATCTAGGACATCTTTCAATATACTCTGAGCCTTACTTGTGTATTGTTCCGCAGTCTTTAGACGCCGGAGTGTTTCATCATGAACACATAGAATGCCAATACCTTCTCGCAATTTTCCTAGCTGAATTTGCTTTGGTTCTGCTTCGGGTCTGTATTCGTAGAATATTCGCCTGGAATTAGTGGGATAAGTTATGACCTGACGTGTGTCACCAATTTGGAACTCGATCTTGGTGGTCTTGACCATATCCTAGACCCTTTCTTTTGATTCATGCTTCTATCAGCGCGTGCCGTCTCATATTCCCTTCCCTATGTTCTCCAGTCCTGGCTGGATAACTATCGCGGGCGCACCATTATCTGTGTTTTGTACCACTCAAGTTGGACACAGTTATGTTTCTATTCCCTCGAATCCTTGCTGCTGTGCTGAGATCCCAGTCTGGAACCTTCAATATCTTGTGAGGTTTCTTGCTTGCTTGAAGCCTTCTCAGTGCTAGCCCTATCTTTTGGGGTTGACCACTTCGCTCAATCTCATAGACCTTCTTTGGAGTCATCACGTCGCGACGCATTGTCTTCCTACCGATTCTGATCGGCACTTCTGTCTTTCCGCTGTTGCCAGCAAGCTTACTCTGCAGTCTTGTGTGTGCTCGTGATTTGCTTGCCATCTCTTTCACCTCCCTTTCTCACTGCTCCATTTCTTTACTTTTTTGAACGTCCCATCGGAATCCCTTGCGACAGCTCGATAATGACCCTTCACGTTTATCCTTTCATACTTTCTCGGCAAATACGTTCACCCTTTGGGCTATATTTACCCATATACCGCGTTTTGCTTTTAAATTTTTCCTGCATCTTGATTTTCAACGGGCAAGCGGCTTCGAAACACATCGATGACACGTTTTCCTAGCTAAAAAAGAATTTTATGGCTCATTGGTGCTATGCGGCTATTTGTATGGCTGTCTTATGGTTCTTCCCCAACGCTGCGCCGCCGCTTGCCAGCATAGTCCAACTTCTGAACCTTCGGGATGTAGAGAACGCTACAAAACAAATGCACCTATTAGCATTATAATAGCTACACTTATTGAAGAATAAAAGACAAAAGTAACCAAGTAATATTCATCAGACAGCTCCTCTTTGGCAAGATATGCCAGCAATCCAATTATGCCGAGGAACGTTCCAATTACAAGATATAATACGACATACCACGGCGTAAAGTTATTTCTAGTAAAGAACAAATCTAATGCTAGAGAATTAGAGAACACAGTAAGTCTTCCCACGAAGTGTCTCTCCGACGCCATGCCGATTATTAGAAGTGCAATAACATCAAGGTTATCTACAAAATATCTCCAAAAATCTTTGCCTCCTGTAGGTGGTGCTGTCTCTTTTTCAACGATAAAGGCCCAAAAACCCTTATCAGTTGACCACAACTCGGCGAATTTCACGTTACCCATGTACCGGTTAGGACCATCGGATGGATCGTGATAAAAAATACCTGTTTCATTGTACCCTGTTATTACGCGAGCATGGGTCATATTTCCATTTTGCTTGAAAGTTGTATCATACCAAGTATCCACAATTACTGGAAAATTCATCGAAACATTTCCTTTGAGATTAGCCAAAGCTTGGTCTGCATCCTGCGACAGAGATTGGTTGATATATTCCGTAAAATTCCGTCTATCAAAAGGAACGTAGATGAAATTCCATTCTGTTGTGTGATTTAAATCGGTTTTCATTTCTATGCCTAATTCCTCTTGAGTTGGTAAGGGCGCAACATTATAGGATGCGAGAACCATCTGCACCGAAGCTGGTACGCATGATACGTTTGTCAGCTGAAAAGCAAAACAGTATTCTTTTCCCTCATCCCAGAAGTTGGGTATCTTGTAAGTCTGGGGATAATCTCCGTTTGCATAAGCCGATTTCGCAAACAAAACCACACTTAACAACAGAATTGGCAATATAGCAAGCTTAGTTTTGATCATCTTTTCCCGCCTCTATCACAATCAAAAAATATAATAAAACACCTAAATATAGGGTATTTATATTATTGACTGCATAGAACCGAAAGAAATTCTTGTAATCATCAGTCTGCTAAGAACTGGAATTAGTTTCTGAGCTAGATGTGTTATTTACTTCGATGAAGTCCATCAATTCTCCTCCAAACATAAGGTGAGAATCTTTGGTTAGGGAATTCTCAAGAGGCAACTTGTCCCAAACTCGGGATACATCTATTATTGTCGCGCCACCCTGTTCAACTATCATATCCATGAAAGCACTCCATTTGACGTCTAATGATGACCAAATCATTTCCAAATAGGGCAGGTTTAAAAGCATTGCACCGTTGATTCGCACATACTTAACCGTATCACCTTTTTTCCACTTTTCCTCATGGTCTTTGCACAAAAGCCGCACAAATACTAGCATCCGCTCTAGAGGCAATTTCTTGGTGGTTTTCTGAAGATGTGCTGCGTCAACGATCCATGAGCTCACGTTCGGCTTTCCGCAAACGCAACAACTGACTTCTTTATCCTTAATTCTCTTGAGGAGAGCACGGGTTCTCTCTCTTACTAAGGCTATGGCAGGGTTTTGTATAACCTTGTTAACGTATACGGGGGCATACTTCTGCGTTTCCTCTTTTGGTGTTATCCAATCATCCCTATGTTTAACCAAACCCTTAGATTTCTGAACCTGTGGAAAAATTCTGGTATTGTAGAAGAAGAAAAATGGAACGATCGAAGTACTAGATATAGCAAACTGTCCGACCTCTGCAAATATGTGTTCAACATCCGTATCTGTTGAAACTCTTTTTCTCACTTCTTCAGAAGTGAGCGGTTTAATTTCAAGATCACTTAGTTTTACGGAAAAAATCGGTGTAAATGATTTTTGGATTAGTCCTTTTTCTACTACGAAAATCAGCCGTTTGCCAGTGAGAACTAAGATACCTTCTACGGCACTGTATTTGACGGGTTTGAAAGCATCGATAATCTCCTCTTTTACCTCCGTTAGCGACGCTGACCGAAGTTTCATTAACAAATCTTCGGGAATGGAACACACCAACAACTATCATAGGGTGAAACACCTTAAAGCTTTTTTTACGAGCGCTGTATCTTGAATGACGCGCCCTAGCTCAAAGCGTCCACAGAGAGCTGTGTACTTGAACCTATTTGATTGCTGATTCTCACTGTTCAGATTGCCTATGGAAAAGCAGATAATGTCGTACTAACATACATCGAAGATGGGTTAAAATGGCTCGATTTCCTCAAACTCGAGCAAAGAAAGGAAGTCAGAAATGGATTCAGAAACTCGTCAATGACAAGCCCGAGATTTTGAACTCACAGATTTGGAGCACGCTTAATTTCTCAGAGAAAGAACACATTCAATGGTTTTCACCTCTGAAGAATGATGATTACGCGGAATATCGCGATCAAGCTTTCCTGAAGTTACTTGATGTGAAGTTAGAAAAGTTACCGCTGGATGAATTCTGGCCTAAAAGAGGACCCCAGTGGGACGCTCTCGGGAGAAGCGCTTCAGGAAAGTTGTTTCTGGTCGAAGCGAAATCACACATTCAGGAATTGATTTCAACGTTACAAGCTAAAGATAAGGATTCGGTGAAAAGAATACTCAAGAGCCTTGGAGAAGTTAAGAACTATCTAGAGTCAAAGACGGATTTCGACTGGTCTAAATGCTTCTACCAATACACGAACAGGTTGGCTCATCTTTACCTATTAAGGAAGAACGGACTATGCGCATACCTTGTCTTTGTATATTTCATAAACGATTTACAGATCAAAGGTCCTACAACAGTCTCTGAATGGAAAGGCGCGATCAAGCTGCTTAATTCATGCTTGGGAATCGGAAGACACAAGCTAACAGAGTATATTGCCAACATATTTGTGGACATAAATCAACTTCAATAGGGCATGTTGGACTTGACCCGTTTGGGTATGGGTACGTAGAGACCAATACCCAAGGTCAAACAAATCCATCAGTTCCTGCATGCATGCCTTTCGCTTGAATTCTGAATTGGAGCGCATGCGAGGCAAGAGAAAAGCATTATAGAGAGCCTCAACAATCTACAAATGGGGAACGACCTCGTGGATCGAAATGAGGCTTTGAACCTCTTTATCAAAGGCAATTTTAAGCTTATACTCTCTGAACCTTTCCCAAAAGAGATTTTCAAGAAGGCCAAACTGACCTTCTTCATGGACGGACACAAAAACGTGGGGGTTCCTCGAGACGAAGAAATTGCTGGTCAGGCAGCCTACTATTTCATCAGGAATGGGGTAATCTCTAGCGAGGACAAACTCTGTAAAGTCCTTTCTTTACCGTTTTTCGCCAAAAATATCAGAAACAAAGAGCCATTCTTGGAGCTTCTTAGACTGCAAAAATCTACTATAGCCATTGTCGAACCAAAGAAGCTATCCGAAGCTGAAGTCAGAGAGAAGGTTAGACAGGAAATCAAACAAGAAATAATTGAAGAACAAGTGCAAGACATCGAAGATGCGATTGAAAAGAAGAGAGAAGAGTATCTTCTTGTGCCTTCAATTTTGGATCAACAGGAATTCGAAGAACTCGTGGGGGAAGTGGAGCCTTCCGCGGAGGAGGAATTCCTACCATGGTGGAAACATTTGAAACTTACCGGAGATCCCTTTCCAATACAAGAAGGTCTTGCGAAAATTGCAGACGACCTATATGAAAAAGTCGTATACAAGACGCCGATATTTGAAAAGCACCTAGTTTTGATGAAAGAGTCACCTGAAGAGCTTTTTAAGGACACGATATTCTTTGGCGAGTTTGGATCTGGAAAAACCACGTTGTTTGATTATCTCAAGAAACCGCTTATGAATGAGAAAATCTTTGCCATTTACATCCAACTCTACGCTGAAAGCACTTTTCAAGCCCTCCTTGCCAAGTTCAATAAGAAGCTTTTCGAGCGCTTGTGCGAATTGTATGAATTGCTTTACGATGCCGATCCTCGAGTCTGGCTTAAATCGCCCGAGTTTCAGGACAACATTATATCAATGCTTCAAAAATTCTGTGCTGACGATAATGTAAAAGGACTTGTCATCATAATTGACAACTTGCACAAGAACTTCGATGAATTTGAAATAGCGATGAAATTCGTAAACAATCTACAGCTGTTTAAGGGAGAACTTGTCCGGCAGATACCGAACCTGAATCTCGGTATTCTTATCGCTGGTTCTGCGGAATGGGAAAAGACAATAAAAAACCAACCCAAATTTCAAGGATCATACATCAGACATGAAACAATGCCTTCAATCACGGAAGAAGCCGCTTACGAAATGTTAAACAAGAGACTCTCTGCCTTTGCAACGAATCCTGACACTATAAAAACGATCGATATTGGATTCGTTAGACGTATCTACCGCGGGCTTCAGAACAACAAGCTACCGATTACGTTTAGAAGTTTCATTAGAGCAGCACTTGACGAATTTGAGAAGAGTAATTTCACCATACTCTCTGTGGATCCTGTCCACCTGTCTAAGGAAACGCTGGCCGAGATCAAGGAAACGATTGAGTGGAACAAGATCCTCAAGAAAAGATTCGACAACATTTTGTTCGGAGGAGGAATTCAAAAAGAGGAAAACAGGAAGAAGACCCTGGAGCTTTTAATTTCCACGTACCTGCAAAGGGGAATTCCAGAGACTTCCAAGGTTTTTCAGGACAACAAATTCGGATTTCAGCGGTTGGCCAAATCTGGGCTGATTCAGAAATCCACGTCTCCTTCTGGCTTCAAATGGGTAGTTTGCAAAGAGCTGGATTATGCGAACCGCACAATAATGAAAGAACACAACCTTTCGCTTGAAGACTATCTGACGAAGATATTCGTCGCTCCATTGCATGTCAGGCCAGCCAAGGTCACAAAAACTACTGAGGAACTCGGAAGAATAGATTCACTAATCAATGTGATAGCGAACAAAGAAGTGAAAGGCTTGGCAAGAGCTAGCCGGGACAAACACGAAGCAATAATCGAACAGATGGAAAGACATGAACGCACACCAGAGTCTGCTAATGCGGTTTCCGATTGCATCACCAGTTTAGCTTTGCTGACCAAGGCCTTGGCAAGGTTTCTTGGTTTGGAGGTTGCCCATAAGGATGATATGGGCTTCATGAAAGAGTTCTGGAAGGACTTTTGGTTTTCGCCAGGTGAGGTTTCCGAGTTCATCAATCAAGCTGAAAGATTCGGTGAATTGAGACTCGATGAACATGTCTGGTATTCATGTATGGTCTATCGCGATGCCTACACTGTTTTGCTGGGCTTCTTTGAAGATGAAGTAGACAAGTCGCGATATATGATGATCCCAATAGCTGGCCTTACGAATGATGAGATAAAGCAGTTTCACGAGATTCGTAACTCATGGGCAAAACACTCTTACTTTGAAGTAGCCGATCAGACTTCCCGCCTCGTTGAGAAGAAACTTCGGCTCTTTTTGTTCAATGTTTTCACGCTTCTTTTTGGAGAACAGGAAGCCAGACTCAGCCGTTTGGACAAAGCCACCAGAGAATACATTCTGCAAAACGCCAAGAAGGATCAAGTCAAGGGTTTGGGTTCGTCCAAGAACGAGTTTGAGCAGGTGAACCGCGGGAATTACAAGAACTTTATGATTAGTTCTTATGATAGAGAAGTCGGACGTAGGAATTGGACGCAAGTGTTCAAGCAAGTCTTTGCCCCATTAGCCGAGAATGACATCAAGAATTTCCTAGATATGCTTGCTGAATTCAACATAGCAACTTCGCATGTTAAACAAGGCGCGTTCGGAGCAGAACAACAAACAAGAATCTTCAACTACGTTTTGAAATCTATCGACGCAGTGAGAAAGATGAACGACGCATATAGAAGATTGGTCGAAACGGGGTTACATGTCGTAGAAGAGCCTATTGAACAACGCAAATTCTACTTCAGCCTACTTGATCTGGAAGACAAAGACAGTCTGACCCCGGCATTTGCCAAGGATACAAACGCAAAAAGGATTGTGGCGCAATTGCTCAGTCAAGATCAGCTTGCCATAGATTTGGAAGACAGTCAATTCATAGAGTCTCTTTTCAGCATAGCCTACAGAGAGTTCATGACAATCCTAGCTCGTTTGATTATTCAGACCCCAATGGAAGCAAAGAAGACGGGCATTCGGGTCGAAATTGTGAACTCTAGGGGCTGCATTGTCATGCTCAGTGTAAGCAAAAGGTAGATATCGGAAAGTGCTAACGCGCGTAGAGACATTTGCTTACTAATCTTGTCTTCGGACACCTTGGACTTGAACCCGTTTGGGTATTAGTCCCGGCGACCGCACCAGCCACCGTTCGAGTGCCCCCTTGCATGTTTGACCCTCTCTGATTTGTCCTGACAGAGAAATTTTCTTTTGTCGAGACAAATAGGCATCGGAAATCTGTAGGTGCTATATCTTTAACAATTTCTTCAACAGCCTTAGAATAGCGCGCTTTGAACGTCGCCCTGACTTGGGTTGATGGTAGCCCGGGATAGCTTCAAACTCTCGGTTCAAACTTTTTCTACATACTATCGATTTGCGAGTAAAAACTAGCTTAATAGCGATTGAAACGGCTACTTTTTACTATCGTTTTCGCTATTCATCCGAGAGCTCGACGTTTTTTCCCGGTCATGTTATGGTGCGCGTTAGAGTTTCAAAACGTTTGTGATTTGCAGTGTGGGGATAAAATTTTACCCCAACCAACCAACAAAAAGGACGTTAATGGACAACGGTTAATGGGCAACTATCCACAGGCTTCCGTGGACGGCTAAAAACTGTATAGCCGCTTCAGGATACGCCTATTCGGTAGACAAAGGAAAGCAATAAGGAGAAGGGCATTATCAGTCAAACTGATTCAGGTAGGCATATAGTATACCTACCTTGAATCAGAGTACACTTAGATAGTATCGAAATCGAGTAAACGCACGCGCTTTCCAAAAACGCTCAAGTAATTGACGTGTAATCCTTTAAGAAATATAATATACTCCGCAATACGAGTAGTGGAAGGGGCTTGCACAAATGAGCAAACAAGCAAAATTAGAAGCTATTCTTGATGTTTGCTCGTTTCTACAAACCGGTCCTGTTCTGAAGAAAAATTTCTCTCAAATGCTTCTTTCCAATGACTTAACGATGGACGAAATAGAGCAAATCACAGGCGCCCTTTTGATTGATATCAAGGAGAACATGGTGTATCTTACAGACAAAGGCAAAGAATGGATGTGCCATTTGGGATATTTGTTTGGAAGAAACCCTCTATCAGACTTGCTGGAGTTCTATCGCAGAGAAAAGGAACATCGTATAGTGAGCGACGCCTGCGGATTCATTATGAGCTTTATTGAGAGACTACCCCAACTTGACAGTTTTTGGATATGCTCACCGTGGATAGTCATATCGGCGGAACGTAGACCCCGGTTCAAGAAATGCTTAGAGAAGGTAAACAGAATCCAGATAATAACGAGACCCCCTAAGAGTACTACTCCTGATAAATTCAGAAAAAGCGTGGAAGACTCTCTTACATGGTTATACAAACAGGGCATTGAGAAGATAAGTCTTCATGAAAGTGTACACGCAAAAGTCTACCTACTTGAAGAGAGTGTGAATTCTTGGAGAAATCGAGTTCTAGTATTGGGGTCTGAGAATCTCACTTTTTCCGATAATCCCGAGCTTTCGCTTTGTATATACGATGACAGATTGTTCAGAGATGCTCGTGCAAGGTTAGCAAGCCTTATTACGCCAACAACATTCAAGTCTTATTAGGTGAAGGCTATGTCTTCTGTGCAAGAATTGTATTGTTTAAAAGAAGGCAGAAACAACTTTGAGATCTATGCTGACAAAGACTACGGTTTCTATGTTCCGAGAAGCGGCGTTGACCTGGACTCTATTACCAAGAAACTTAAGAATGACCTTGTCACAGACAGGTGTCCGAAACGGTTCGTCAACGGTTCGTACGGCGCGGGCAAAACCCATACCCTTTTCGCAGTGACATCTGCGCTTAAGCACGCTCTCAGCGGAACACCATATGATGTAGAAGTAGTCTACATTTCGGCCCCAGATTTTGCAAGAAATGCGAGATTCCTTGATTTGTATTCTCATATTCTAGAAGCCATAGGCAAGCCCAAAATAATGGAACTATTTCAAAAGCTCGTCCAAGACATGCTCAGGCAAAAAATCGGGTGGAAACGTGAAGAATTATCTGCAGCAATTCACCAAAAGCTTGAGCAGGTTAACTATGACCTTGCAAGTGTGCTTTCCATCAATATTCCAGACGAAAATCTGGTATGGCGTTGGATACGCGGCGCAACTAGTTCAAGTTCTGATTTGACCACTCTCGGCGTGTCTTCTCACTTGAAAGAGGCCGACCCTCAAATGCTAGTCAAAATCTTGGAAACAATAGGGAAGCTCTTTGAGACTTATGAGAAAAAGAAACTAATAATTCTGCTGGACGAATGCGAGCGTTGGGAAGACCTGAGTGATGATGCCCTTGGATCCCTGAACCTTGGTTTCCTGAGACTTGCGGATAAGTCCAATAAGCATGTTTCCGTGATCTGGTCTATCTCGATCGAAGCTGGTGGATGGGAAACTGAAACAACTGTGCTGGAAAAACCAGTAATTGAAAGGATCATGCCTCGGAACATCATCCAAATACCAACTCTAGACACGAACGACGCCTCTAGGTTTATGAAAGATGTAATCCAGTATGTCAGAGACCCGAAGTGCGACGTCAAAGCTAAGCTCAAGAAAAAGGCGCCTGAAGAGAAAGTTTCAATCTCGACCTATCCGTTTTCTGAGGAAGCACTCGATCAAATATTGGTGAGCATACCTGAAGAGGCGCAACTGACGCCAAGAAGACTGATTGATGCGCTTTCGAACGCTGTTGGGAACGCAGCTCTTGAAGAATCCCCGTACGTTTATGCGCGTCACGTCGAGTAGGTCAAAATGAGTGTCAACAAGCCAAAGAACATACCAGAGTTCAGGCGCATCCTCTTTGAGCAGCGATATCGTTTCTTGCCTCAGCTCAAGCCTCAAAGACTCTGGGCTTCAAGAACCGACATAGTAATAGGGGCATTAGAAACCAGGTCGCCTTCTTGTATTTACCTTGGAAAATCCAACGAATACGATACAAACTCCTATGACGTCTGGATAGATACCGATAGAGCTCATATAGTCTACATCATGGGCAAGAGACGTAGCGGCAAGAGCTATACGTTGGGTGCCCTTGCCGAGGGGTTAGTGAGCAACCAATGGATAAATCAGATGCAAGAACCTCAGGCCGTGATTGTGTTTGACTCTTTGAACGTTTTTTGGGGCATGCAATATTCTGCTGGTATGGCGGGTAAAGAAAATCTAGATGAGCTCGCAAAATGGGGGATTGAACAAGAGAAACTGCCTGTAGACTTCTATTACCCTCATGGATACAAAACGGATTATTATCCTTCTGAATTCAGTGAATTTTCTCTCAGCCTGCAGGACCTAGAGCCCACAGACTGGTGTTTCATGTTTGGACTAGATCCCATTGCTGATCCCTTAGGGCAATTGTTTTTGGATCTGATTTCCTCATTAAGAGATCAAGGAAATCTTTCCTTTTCCAGCGTTTATTCTAAGCTAGAATCTAGCCAAATGCAAGAAAGATATGAACGGAAAACGCTGGACGCAGCTTTGAGGAGAGTGAAATCCCTCGAGCTGTCTAGGATATTTGCTGGTTCACCTGTCCGGATACCTGACATATTTAGAGCGGGCAAGATTTCTGTCCTGCTGCTTCGGGATTTAGATCAAGAATTAAGAACAACTGTTATCGGTGTCATGACCCGCAAAATATTCCACGCCCGCGGTGTGACAGATGAATGCGAAAAGAGATTGAATTTGCTCAGGAAGTCATCTGCTTCGAAGACTGATAAAGAGATAAGGAAGCTTCAGCTCGTGCTCGAGAAAGAACGAACGCCAAGGGGGTGGATTCTGATTGATGAAGCCCATAACTATATCCCATCAACGAGTACACCCCCATCAAAGGGACCTTTAGTTAAATATGTGAAAGAGGCACGAAACATAGGGTTGTCTGCCGTTTTCGCAACCCAATCACCTTCAGCACTCGATGCCTCAATACAGGCGAATCTGGACATTGGAATAGTCCATAATCTATCGAGAGAACAAGATATTTCGGCCGCATATAACATGAGAAACACTTCAGACTTCCAGAGAGCCAAGATAGGCTCAAGAGAGATCGTTAAAAATCATTTTGAAGAAGTGGTTAGAGACTTGAGATTGGGATATTGTATCGTCTCCTCTGACACAATTAATAGGCTTTTTACAGTCAAAGTAAGGCCGAGAGTCAGCGTTCATGGGGGAAGAGAGTACTGAAACCGCTGCTCATCAATACACATATGCAGGTTGACAAGCTAGTCTACTTTGCGCTACTTCTGAAAGAATGTGTTAGCAAGAGAGAACCCAGATCTGATGAAATGATAGTTAGAATATTCGCCGAAAAGCTGGATTCCTACAAGAACAGGCATGGGCTTGAAGAAGGATACGAGCAGAACAGCAGGTCAATAGAATACATAATAACAATGGCACACGAACTTGAAATACTGTTCGAAAACAACAAATTCACTCCTTGGAGCACGACACTTGAGTTCCTCACGCCAGAAGAGATTCCGGTTGAACTCCCAACCGAGTTCAAAATTTTCTTCCTGAAGTGTTTTCTCCTCGGGAATTATGCTTTCATACGATCACTCTCAGACCATCTTGAGAAGTTCAGTGAAATGATCGACGACATCTCCTGGTATAGAGAAATCAAAGCGAGTCCTCGCGAGGGTCTGATCAACCATGCGTTCTCAGTCTATATCCACTCACTAAAAATAGCATACAACTCGGTCAACAGCATAGGCCTTCAAAGAAGATATCTAAGACTGCATAGGCAAGCCATGAAGGGAGGAAAAACTGCAAAAGCGTTGTACCATAAAGTCAAGCCATCACTTGGGTTGATGGAAGATCTGAATCTGCTAAAGAATAGAAAGGCTAATGGGAACAGAATTTCGTTCTCGGCCTCCAAGGGACACAAACCCTGCTTGGAGATTCTAGAACGCTTTCCGGATTACAAAACGCTGTCCCTAGAGGAAAACGTGATACCCCTGATTCTTGATGCTTTTGGGTATTCTGGAAAGAAGACGCTTTCTGATCAGGATTTGCTCCAAGACATTGAAGACCTATACATCCGTCTATCCGATCCCGTCTTCAACGTTTGCGATATTCACGCATTGATTGACGTGACCGTAGTTCAGAAAGACCTGCAAGGCTACGCGCTAAGGGAATCAGAAGTCAAGCAAGTGATTACTGAGGCATCCAAGAAAGATAGGCGAAAATATCAAATATTGTCTGACAGGCATGGACAAAACAGATTCCTAAAAATAATGCGAAAGGCCTGATTTTTTGACCGACTACAATTACGGAGAAATTGCAAAGAATGTAGTAAAGCAAATAGAGAGACACATATTGGTTAACAAGCCCCATCTGATACACATCATTCAATATTCAAAAGGCAGAGTTACCAACGAGGACGCTAATGAAATCATCAGAAAAATGATGGATGAGAAAAAGATCGAAGAGCATCTCGCCCTAAGCAAAAAAGAGAGACCATACTCATTCTACACTCTTGCAACGGAGTCTAAAAATCTAGGCAGAATAATAGCTCCGCTGCTAGCGGCATTGACCCAGAGAAAGGAGCTGTCCATCTTGGAGGCGTCTCGTCTAACAGGCTATTCAGATCTCGTGGTCAGAACACTGTTCACTCATCTCTTACTTGAGGGGAAAATAGATTTTCATGGTGATTTGGACTCACCAGTTTTCTTCGTTCCGTGGGATGAAACATGAGTTATGGTGTGGTCGTTTCGAAGGATAGCTTTGTTTTTACGAGATTCGGTGCTGTGCCAATAAGCCGGTTGCCTGTTGGTTCCGAGGTTTTAGGCGTCCAAGGTATCGGCAAATGCACCGAGTACGTGAAGATTGCGCTCAATGGTAAAAGGAAATCGACTGGCATAAGACTGATCACACAGACGACAGACAGCATACTGCTACCCCATGCACTTGTCTTTTCAGAGGGAATTCTTGAGGCCCAAGAACTATGTTCAATGAACGGGATTGAATTCTATCGCCCTTCCAAACCCCATGACTTCAAATCTGGCCTCAAGGGTGCAGTATTGGATACGCAGCCTGACGTTGCTTACATCATAGGGTTGACTAGCAATATTGTCAGCAATAGCCCAAGATGTGTGGCATCCCTTATTCGTAGCGCCACCGATCCAAAGTATATAAAATCTGTTGAACGCGACATTACGAGGCTAACCGAGGCAATGGGCAAGAAGATCACGGTGGCAATCAAACAAGGAAAGCTAGGATACCTTTGGGTCATCCTCAAGGGTGACGCAGTGGAACGGCTACGAGAAACTTTGTGTTGCGTCTCACCAGAGACTGCGTGCATTCAACTTAACGCAGAGTCCTTGCGGAATTTCGTAGCAGGCATGCTAGATGCCTACGTAAGCAAGCCTTTGTACGGTGGTAATCCAGTTCTTGCATTTTCAAAAGAGAAGTCAGCTGAAAAGAGATTTCTACACAGTATTTTGACTTGCTATGGCTGCAGCATTACGGAGACTTCCTGCATAACAAGCCATGCGCCCAAATTCCTGGAATCGGCAGCGGATATCGGTGAAAAAATCCCTACTAGAAACCCGATATGGAATGAGGTTGCAGATGTCCCAGAACAACCTGCCCTTTTTTCAAGAGTCAGAGCGTGGTTTGATGTTCTGACAGTCTCAGCTAATATGACCTTCCAAGAAGGAGGGTTCTCTCCAATTTCAGACGGCTTGTATACGTACCCTCGCCTTTTGTCAGACCAAACTACGCCAAATAAGAAACCAGAGACTGCTTGACGAACTCATCTGAAATCGGTACATTTTGATCGGAGCTCTCAAAAGACTCACATACATGTCCACAGATCTTCATCAGAGACCTAGGGTTGTAATCCACATGCTTTTCATTAAGAAACTCCAGAATTTCGTCAAAGGCTTCACGCGTGTAAGGGAAATATGGATCACTGGTTTGAGAGATTCGAAACTTCCCAAGAATGCACTTCATAAACTCCGCGGCCTCATCTTTTGAGAAGTTTCTAACCTCAATGAATGGATCACCGGAAAATCGAGATACGAGGCTATCGGGGATTATTGATAGGATGTTCATGGGCATTCTCAGTCTAAAGGAGACTATGAGGCAGAAATGGTTTGGGCAAGCGTTAACCAACTTTGCCAGTCCATTGAGTATGTTTTGTTTCCAATTCTCATTCAGTTTGGCAATGTGTTGAAATTCGTCTATGAACAATACCACTGCCGACTTGTTCTTCCCAGCCAACTTCGTGAGTTCAGAGAACGCGCGAACCGCAGTATCAATATCAGTTATTGGGCTTCTCACTCCTATATCGCTCAGAGCTCTCCTGCTCCTTTCTTCCCCGGTTAGCCATCTCATAGACGTTGATTTATAGGTCTCATTATCTGATTTCACGCCATTAACAAATGATTCAAAATCACTCCAACAACCTTTTGCAGGAAGAATTGGCCATTCTAAGATAGTGTCGAGGTCGAACCTGCTAGTCAGAGCTTGATATAGGTGTGTAAAAGATCTGATGGTCACATCATATTCAAGCTCTGATGTCAGTAGCTTCGCCTTGTCGTGGTATTTGTTCAGCATGTACCTGATACTGTGTGTTTTTCCCGATCCAAACTCTCCGTAAAGCAGACAGATCTGAAAGGCTGATCTCTGCAATAGCCTAACGAACACTTTGTCGAGTTTTTCTTGAAGCTCCTTGCGACCACACCATATCTTTATGAAATCCTCGTCTGGGAGTGTGTGAAATGGCCACGCTGAGAAACCCAACTTCGAACTCATGCTTTAAGAATTTTCAACGATAGGCTTATAAGACTTGACTATTCGTCCGAAACCTAGATTCATATGGCGTATTCGCGCGCGCGACATCTCTCTTTGTAACGACGTGCCTTTTTGCCCTAAGCGCTTCAAGCACGCGCTGTCATTATGAGAGATTCAGACACTGCGATGAATTTCCCTGAAGATATCAACCAGGTCGTTGAATATCTGTTCATAACGCTTCACCTTGTTGCTTTCCCATTCTTGTTTGAAGTCGCCTCTGAGAATGTAGATACCATCGAGTTCATACTCCGCAACAATCCTGTTCCTGCTCTTTCCGCCGTATTGTCCTTTTCTTTCGTTCACAGAAAAATCCTCGTCATTGTCGGTCGTAGCAAGAAATACACTCACATTTTTCGTTATGTCGCATGATAGCAGTTTTAGTTTCCAATAGCATGCCTGTGCGATTCTTTCTCTTAGACTTGTTTTGCATGATATTATCGCCAAGACCTCTGATTTCCACGGATCAGAGAAATTGAAGTCCACAATAGCCATGTCCGTATCCGGAAGTAGCAAGTATTCCCCGTATTTTATGGCAAGTTTTCTGGTGACGTATTGATTGCTTTTTACTTCACTCTCTGAGAAGACAGTCAGGTTTTGGAACTCTTCCTTTTCGGACTTGAGTCTTGCGAAGTATCCTTTTAGTATCGAGTAGACTAATTTTTGAAAAACGTTGCCGATGAACACGTGCCATGACTGTTCAGAATTCTCCTTGACATATAAGTCCTTGTATCCCACTATCTGATCCCATATTAAATGAGTTTTCTTTGGGTCTATCTCCCCTCTTTGCACTTTCCCTAGCAAGTCCTCCACTGATTTTCTCGCGTCAGACATGCCGTTTCCTCTCATAATATGTCCAGTCTATCTTTCTGGATTTTTCATTCTTTTCCTCTTCACTTGATGGTTTTCTCATAATGAACAAGTACTTGAAGCCTCGCAGATAGAAGTTGAACCTTCGTGCTCTGTTGTACCAGAGACTTGTGTTAGAAGATTGACCTCGGCGAGCGACACATACTATATCAACTGTATCGAAATACTTCATCAGTCTCCCGTAGAGCAGAAACCCAACCGGAGTGAATTTCTTCTTGACCCATTGGTCTCCGATTAACCAGCCGAGCACTTTCCCAGGCTTCAGTATCCTATGACATTCTTTAATTACTTTTTCAAGCTCGTTGTAGAACTCTTCAGTTTCGCTTGAAATCTTTCCTATGCAATCAGGGTGTTCGTTGTATCTTATGTTGTCTCCGTATGGAGAATCAATGAAGACCATGTCGACATTGTTGTCAGGTAGCGGGATTTTGCGTGCGTCACTCTGAATTATGTCAGGTCTGGAAGAGGGGGGAGCAATGTCGTAGCAGATGGCTCTCCGTCCTTCCTCCTTGCATACATCAAGCGTCGTGCCACTACCGCACATTGGATCAACAACTAGGTCTCCAGGTTCCGTGTATCTCCAAACGAGGTCCCAAATCAACTGGGCAGGAGTGACTCCTGGATACTTATTATCTCCTTTTGAATTTCTGCCATAGCTTTGTCTCGGAAAATCCCAAAGAGTAGTCGCTTCCAGCAAAGGCAATTCTTCAAGAATATCATCTTTGCTTTTTTCGATTCTCCCAAGGAGTTCCCACTGTCTGGGTTCAGATATCTTGAGTTCCTTGTTTGCCTCAGCCTTGAGCAAATATTGTTGCCAGTCTTTCACAGGCATACTGTATGGTCTAAACAACTCTACAAGCTTCAGAGTTGTAGATTTACCCATTGGTGAAGACCTGCTTGCGTCTAACCTGCTAAGGAGCTTCCTTGCATCTTCCAGGGGTATGATTTCTCCAATAGGCTCAACTCTCACCTGGTAAGGGTATTTTCCATTCCATGCTTTTGGCTCTAGGTTATTCTTTCCATCAGATACTGCCTTGAAAACACCATAGAGAAAGTCAGTATCTAGGTTAAGTAGAAAGAGAAAGTCTCCTTTCCTTACTCTTATTGCTGCTGCACCATACAACTTGCTAGTCCCAAAGAGCAGTCTATTGAAACATTCACTTTGTGATGCATTTGTGCAGGCAAAAACAAAACCTCTGACTGTATCTGGTATCTGTGCCATGTTATGTCTCCCTTTTTCCTCTATACAGTTAGTCTAATCACTGTTTTAAAAGCATTGATTGAGCTGCGCGCGCTAATAACAATATAGCTAGGGATGGTGAAGCGTTCAATACTCGCTTGAGTTAGTTTCAAACCATTGTATAGGTTGAAGCGTCACTAGAGCTGCAAAAAAACAAGGCCGAGCGTCAACAAACGCATTTTTGAAGTTACTAGTGATGGTTAAAAGTGTATAGCAGCATAAAACGTAGAATAGAGCGACCGCAATAAGTGATCTGCAATGAACCTGGATTCGAAAAAAGAAGAACATCGTAATCAGGTGGCGACATCTCCCGCAAACTCACTTTCTTTTCTAATTAGGTCTTAATGCACGCGGCTTTTTTCCAGAATCCTTTTACGAGTTCGTTGCAATCAACAGCGTTTTTGGCAATTTTCATCTCTTTTTGGAAGTAGACAGGTAGTTGCTGTTTGATGTTTGGATGTGCGACGCGTGCGTCCAGGATTACTATGCATCCTTTGTCATTA
>Ga0315296_10000734_pt1 | contig 29499 bp, 17 predicted proteins | sample YL17G14_18_MG_FD_203921 | JGI IMG/M metagenome (GOLD analysis project Ga0315296, IMG submission 203921) | Sediment microbial communities from Yellowstone Lake, YNP, Wyoming, USA - YL17G14_18 | ecosystem: Environmental > Aquatic > Freshwater > Lake > Sediment | place: USA: Wyoming | collected... | reverse complement strand
AAATATCACTATGATGGGCATCGTTCGTGCAATATGATCCTTTCTCCCCAGGAGACAAAGAAGAATAAAGGAATGTGTCCTGTATGCGGCAAAAAAATTACTGTAGGCGTGATGCACAGGATTGATGATCTTGCAGACCGTCCTCCCGGTTATGTTCCAGCAGGAGCCATTCCAACCAGGCACCTTATTCCCCTGGAGGAGATCATCAGAGATGCCCTGGGGGTCAGGGGTGCAACAAAGGGTGTTGCGGAAGAATATGACAGGATCGTAAATGCCGGGGGGTCAGAGTTCTCTGTCCTCCTTGACCTATCGTATGATGCCATCTCTAATTTTGCCCAGCCCAGGGTAGTAGAGGGAATAAAGAGGGTGAGGGAGGGCAGGGTTAAAATAGCCCCTGGATACGATGGAGTATTCGGGAGGATAGAGATATTTGGCGACAAGGATCAAGATGAATCCTCTGATTCGAAGTCTGCCAAGCAGATGACTCTTTTTTAAAGATAATATGAATTCAAATATGAATTTTTATATCCGCACATTCGGTTGCCAGATGAACGATAGAGACACAGAGAGGATTTCATCTCTTCTTTATAGTCTCGGATATAGTCAAACGAATGATCCTTTAAATGCACGCATCCTCATTCTCAATACATGCAGCATCAGGAAAAAAGCAGAGCTCAAGGCGTATTCTGCGCTTGGCAGGTTCCGGCAATTGAAGAAGGATGACCCTTCTGTTCTGATCGGCATGGGAGGATGCGTAGCCCAGCAGGAGGGGAGGAGACTGCTTGAAAGAGTTCCGTTTTTGGATTTTGTTTTTGGTTCTCATGCCATCCATCGCCTCCCGGGTCTGATCGAGAGAAGCTTAAGGGGAGAAAGGGTTTGTGAAACCGATTTCACTGATGAGAGAAGGGTGAGATTCCAAGATTACCGGTTTTTTAACAAGGAAATTGTCCCGGTTCCGTGTAGCTCTTATGTAAAGTCATTCGTCACAATCATGGAAGGATGTGACAACATGTGTTCATACTGTGTTGTTCCACGGACAAGGGGAAAGGAAACAAGCCGGCCCGCAGACGACATTCTTGCTGAGATCAAGGGACTTGTTCAAAGGGGGGTCAAGGAGGTAACCCTACTTGGCCAGAATGTTAATTCCTATGGGAAAAAGGATGGATTTATAAGATTTACAGAGCTTTTGGGACATATTGATTCCATACCGGGTCTCAAACGGCTGCGTTTCACTACATCCCATCCAAAGGACCTTTCGGAAGAGCTTATTGCTTCCTTTGGAAGGCTCAGGTCCCTATGCCCCCATATTCATCTTCCTCTCCAGTCCGGTTCTACACGGATATTGGAGAAAATGAACAGGGGATATTCACGGGAAGACTACCTTAAGAAGATCCGTTCTCTGCGGATGTCATTTCAGGATATTGCGGTCACAACAGATATTATCGTTGGATTCCCGGGAGAAGAGGAAAAAGACTTTGAGAATACAATGGAAATGCTGAACGAGGTGAGATTCGATGGACACTATTCCTTTTGCTTTTCTCCAAGGCCCGGAACCCCGGCGGCCTCCATGGAACCTAAGGTGCCCCGTGAAGTCGGGGAAGAAAGGCTTAAAAGGGTACAGGAATTCCAGGGCAGGATATCCCTTGAGAAAAACGCTGCTTTTATCGGCAGGACAGTGATGGTTCTTGTTGAAGGAGAAAGCAAGAAGGGCGGCCTTTATACCGGAAGGACTCCGTGCAACAGAGTGGTGAATCTTAAGGGAATATCTGGTATGATAGGAAATGAAGTTGAGGTTCCTATATTGACGGTTACTGCCAATTCGCTGAGAGGAGGATGAAAATGTTGTTGGAGATGAAGGTAAAAGGATTGACCCTGGATCCCGTAACAAGTACTCCTATTGTGATCCTTAAGGATGTGGCCGGCAAAACCGCTCTCCCAATATGGATAGGACTTATGGAAGCGAGCGCAATTGCTATGGAGCTTGAGAAGGTCCAACTCTCCCGTCCCATGACCCATGATCTGATCAGGAACATCCTGGGCACATTGCATATTAAATTGTCTAAGATCGTAGTGAATGACTTGAAGGACAATACTTTTTATGCGTCCATCTATCTCGATCTTGGTGATGGGAAAGAGCAGGTTGTTGACTCACGGCCCAGCGATGCTATTGCCCTGGCACTCAGGACCAGTTCTCCTATATTTGTTGATCAAGTGGTTATTGAAAAGTCGAGAAAAACAGACATCCCTCTTAAAGGTTCTGAGGGTGAATCAACAGAAGAAAGGAAGAAGAGGTGGGAAGAGCTTCTTGAGAAGCTGTCTCCCGAGGATTTCGGAAAGTATAAGATGTAGTTATTTATGGCCCAGGCCAAAGTTCTTTTAGTTGATCGGGATAAGCCCTTTCGCCATTTATGTGAGGAATGGTTTAAAGCGGAGGGCTTTTTTGTTGTGTTGTGCGATTCATTTGTTGACTGCATTGGCTTTCTGAGAAAAGAAATTTACGACCTTCTGGTTGTAAGCCTTCCTCTGGATAATAAAGATATTGAGTTTGTTAAGGGAATAAGAACAATTTCCTCTGATCAGGCAATACTTGTCCTTACAAAGAAGGAAGAGACAGTTGATCTGCTTAAGTCCATGGAGGACGGGATAATGGACTGCCTTCCTAAGCCCATCGGAAGAGAGCAGCTACTAATTCAGGCGCATCGTCTTATAGAAAAAAAACAGCTCCTCCGGGATCGGTCAAGGCTCATTAAAGAGGGACTTGAATATCTGGAGATCCTTTCCGTGTATCAGAGGTGCACACAGCTCCTGGCAACATTGGACTTCCATACTCTTTACCCTCTCATCCTGGATTCCTTTCTTGCCGAGGCGGGTGGCGAGTCAGGAATATTGTGGATCAAGGAGGGAGAGACATCTGAAAATCTAACTATTCAGAGTAGCCGGGGAGGTATTAAACCCCAGAATTTTTCTTTAAAGTTTGTTCTTTTCCAACATCCTTATTCCTTACTTCTATCCCAAGGGAAGCCGTTTTTCTCCAAAGATCCCCCTTCAAGGAAAGAACTTTATATTCCGCTGGTTCGCGAAGGCGACACAATAGGCCTTGTTTATATTGTTCGCAGGGACAGGGATTTCTACCAGAAAGAGATCAACATTTGCAAAACGATCTCTGATTTTGCATATATTGCAACGAAGAATTCCTTTAGTTTCCAAAGGCTTTCTCGTGGGACAATGAAGGAGCATGTCGGAAGCTCAATATACACCTCCCAGTTTTTCATTGAATATGCATCCAAGGAAATCCTTAAGGCCCGTCGGTATCAAAAGGTTCTATCCTTTCTCCTCCTCACTATTGAGAATTACCCCTCTCTATCAGGGTCTTTCGGGGAGTCGGTTCTAAAGGATTTTGTTGATAAAATGATGAATGCTGTGGGTGAAGCCATGAGGGGCTCCGATCTCGTTGCCAGGCACGGGGAGGCATCCCTGCTTGTTCTTCTTCCTGAAACTGACCATTTTGGTTCACTAATGTCTGCACGAAGGATCCGCAGGGTTTTGAAGAGCAAAAGGTATATTGCGGATCAGACAGCGCATATGCCTGTGAATATTGCAGTTTCATCAGCAACTTTCCCAAGGGACGGAGAGGATGTTGATGGTCTTATTAGTGCGCTATCTCTGAAGTTGGAACAACAGAGGAAAAGTTATTTTGCCAGGCTCAACCTTGAAGGAAAAAACTTTTGGAGTATTGTGTCTGCTCTTGTTGATATGCCTCAAACAATCAAGGAAAGTGATACCCACTCTATGCGAATTCAGCTCAACTCCTCCCTATTAGCTGAGCTTCAGAAGGAGATTTTCAATGAGATAGTTCTTGAGAAAGATCGCCGTGGGTTTCTATTCATTGGGGGAGAGACGATGGGCTCACTTTCAATTACAGGGGATGTTCGCTCCAAGATATATCTTATAAGTAGATCTTCGGAAGAAAATATATCAACCCAAAACCAGATTCATCCTGCCGTTACGCAGGTATCAGTTCCTGATGAAAATATGAAATTACATCAATTCATCCTGTTTCTTAATGAGGATTATGCCTATGGTATTATATGCCGCAATGGAGATGGTCTAATGCTTCCAGCTTTTCATACCGATGATTCCAACCTCGTGGATAAGTTGATTGTCAAGCTCCAGGAACAGTATTCTCTTCTGGTGGAGGCTGGGTGACTTCCGAAACTCACAAGATCCTGATTGCCGATCCAGACCAGAGGTCTGTTGTAATGCTGACCGATGCACTCAAGGAAAAGGGTTACTCTGTTCTTTTTGCTCTGGATGGGCCCAAGACACTTGATATTGCAATCACAGAAGTTCCTGATCTTATAATTCTTGAGCACACCATTCCCCTCATTGATATTGATACGGTTACATCCATCCTCCGGGCAAATCCCAGGACAGAGAAGATTCCTATTGTTTTTGCCTCTCAGGATCGTTCGGATATATTGGCGCTTCAGAGTTACCACGATAGTTACCTTCCAAAACCTTACAAAATTGATGAGGCGCTTGCCAGGGTGAATTCTATATTCCAAAGGGAAAATAAGGTTCGGGAGGTATCTACGGTTGCTAAGGAGATTGAAGGAAACCTTAAACAGATTCCCCTTGTGGACCTGCTTCAGGTTCTTTGTATGCATAAGAAAGAAGGGGCAATAGCCCTGGAGAGAGCTGGCGAAAAGGGATATATTCATCTAAAGGATGGTAATGTCATCAATGCTGGAATAGGAAAAGTTGAGGGAGAAAAGGCTCTTTTCCGGCTTTTCAGATGGCAGGAGGGAAAATTCGAGTTCATCCCTCACAAGGTTCTCACTGCAGCGAAGATCAGAGGCACCCCTGACATCCTTCTTATGGAGGGAATGCGCCAGATTGACGAATGGGAAAGATTAAAGGAAAAATTTCCTCATCCCGAGTCAACCATAAGGGTAAAGGTCGATCTTACCCAGCTTCCTCAGGGGCTTAGACCCATAACCCAGAAGTTGCTACTGCTTCTTGAGTTTTACACGAGGGTAAGCGATATTGTGGACAATTGTCCATTTCCCGACTATGAATGTTATATGACACTTCAGGCACTTATTGAGAAGGGCATTATTGAAGAGATAAGGCATGGAAAGAAGGGGAGGCTGTCTCCAAAGAAAGCAATTATGACTCCTGAGAAGATATTGAAACTCAAGGAAATATTCTCTACTCCGGGAAGGTCGCGGCTGGCCATGGCTTATGTCAGGACGCTGGTTTTTTCTCCCAGCGTAACTGTTCTTAAAAATTTCTTTTCTACACTTCGATCCCTGCCTGGACTAACAATACATGGAAGGCTCATAGATGGACGTAAAAGAAATGAACCCCCTCCTTTTGGCATAGTTGCAAAAGCCCAATTGAGTGAGACATTGGAGCTACATTTTCTTTCAATTCCTTTTGGTGAGGAATTCTCGCCCTTGTGGAGGGTGTTTTCCACCCATTGCATTGGAGCGATCCTGATCTGCGATGCCATATTGGATAGCCATCTTGGAGATTATAGAGCTATAAAAACAATCATGAAGGAGGGGAGAAAGAAGGGTATTATCTATGTATTCCTTGGCGAAGATGAGGCAAGTGAAAAACAGAAATCGCTCCTTCAAGAAGCTATGAGGTTGGGGGTGGACGAAGCTGTATATACGCTCTCGCGCAGTCACTCTGAAAGCGCTTCGTCCATGTTGACAGAGATGCTGGAAATAGCCCTTTCATAGGAGAAACGATGCTCGTTCTGTGTGATAAGTGCCAAGCGATGTATATGATAAGTGATGATAAGCTAAAGGCCCAGGGATACAAGGTCGTTTGCACAAAATGCCGAAGTGAGATTATTGTCAAAACAGATGCGGCAGAAGCTCCAGGGGAAAAGCCGTCCGCTCCAGAATCTGCTCCTCTCCCCTCTGAAGTTCCTTCTTCTCAAAAGGAGGATATACCGCTTCCTCACGAGATAGAGAAGCACAGGGAAGCATTCAAGAAGGATCCAACATCAAAAGCATTTCTTCCGGTGGCCGAAGCCTACTTTAATATGGGTCATTATGAGGAAGCAGCCGCTCTCTGCCAGGAAGGATTGAAATATTACACAAACCTCTCCGGAGCTCTTTCTGTTCTCGGAAGGGCATACTTCAACCTGGGGAAAATTAATGAGGCGAGGGGGCCGCTGGAAAAGGTTGTACAGGCAGCGCCGGATGACGTTAAGGCACAGAAAGTCCTGGGCGACATCTACGAGAAACTTAACCGCATAGAAGACGCTATGAAGGCATACAAGATCGTATTCCTTCTCAGTCCAGGGGATACCCAGATCAAGGAGAAACTCAACGCTCTGGCAGAAATGAAGAAATCCCAGGCGGCACCACAGGAAAAAGGGCCTGAGCTTCCTGTGGAAAAACCAAAGGAATCCGCCGAGCTTCCTACTGACAAACTTTTTGAGACTGAGAGTGTTTTTCCAGGTGAGAAGCCCCCCTCGGAAAAACTTTCTTTTGAGGATTGGAAGGTTACAGAGCCTGTTCAGGAGAAGCCCCCGCCACCGCCGGCCCAGGAAGACTGGTTAGCTCCGACCAAGGTTGATCAAGAACCACCGCCATCTACTTCCGAATCAGATGAGATCATACCTGGAATGTTTGATGAGGAGAAAACTGAGGCCCCGTCCTTTGAGCCGCCACCTTCTGTGGAAGAACCGACCATAACCAAGGAAGAAGAAATGCCCGAGGTAGAGGCGCCTCCCACAGTTGTTGAGGAACAGTCTATTGAAGCGGAGGCGGAAACGTCATCTGAAGAGATGCCCCTGGCTACTTCAGAAGCTCCTCCGGCCGTTGAAGAGGAGGTCTCAGTTCCGGAAGAAGTTCCATCGGAGCCTGAAAAAGTTGCAGTTGCGCGCCCGAGAGAACCTATTTTTGCTGGATTGTGGGAAAGGTTGAGGGTTGTCCTGATAGTTCTCCTTGGTGTTTTAATTGTTGGTGCATGCGCATCAGGAGCTTATTTCTACTTTATAGAATATACGCCCAATCCCGAAGCACTTACTGTTGAAAGAATCTTCAGGGCAACATATGGAGTCCTTCCCACGTCTGAAGAGAAAAAGCTTGCCTCGCAGACTGCAATTGAAAAGGGAAAGGAATTATTTGCAATAGATACCTCATACGGTTTTACCAAGGCATCAGAGTTGTTCCGGACTGCCATTGCATTCGATCACCATAATGCCCGTTCCCTTTCCCTTCTTGCCGAGTCCTATGCTTATCTTGCGTCATCCAAGAGCGAAGACCTCCTCATGGACTCCAAAAGGTTAGCAGAGAGGGCGATTAAGATGGATCCAAAAATTTCCCTTGCCCATAGGGCAAAAGCAGCATTATTGGCATCACAGGGACAAGGAGGACCTGCAAGAGAAGAGGCTGAGGTAGCCATCAAGCTTGACGAAAAAGATCCTGTTCCTCACCTTATTATCGCGGGGACACTTCTGGATGATGCGGCCGGAAGGAAATCTGCTCGTGAACAATTGAACAAAGCCATTGAGCTTGAACCGCTTAATATAAGAGCGCAGGTTTTAATGGCGGACCTTTATGCAAAAGAGAAAGACTATATTCATGCCGATGAGTATTATCGCAAAGCCATTGAGATTGAACCGAGATGCACTAAGGCGAAACTTTCCCTTGCCGAGATAAGATTTATAGGGTTGAACAAAGCAGATGAATCAATAAATATTCTCCAGAATTTACTGAAAGAACAAACATCGTTCATGGACGATGGACAGAAGGAGAAATCATATCGTCTTCTAGGAGAGATCGCTAAAAAACAAGGGGATCTGGAAAAAGCATTTCAGAATTATCTTAAAGCCTCACAGGTCATACCCACATATCAGGGATACATTGCCCTGGGAGACATTCAGCTTATAAAGAATAAGGCTGAAGAAGCGGTTTCATTTTATCAGAAGGCGGTTTCCATTGACTCACGCTTGCCGGAGATCCATTTCAAGCTTGGGAAAGGATTGCTTGCCGATGGAAAACTGACTCAGGCTGTCGCTTCACTGAAAAAGTCCATTGAGCTTGATCCAGAAAATCCCGATGTGCATTTCTTCCTTGGTGATGCACTTAAGAAGAGTGGAGATTTTGAGGGCGCCATAAAAGAATTCCTCATATCTCGTGAAAAGGATCCTAATAGTGTTCGTACAAATTGTTCCCTTGCAGATACTTACAGGGCAATAGGAAAACTTGATGAAGCATTCTCATCGGCAAATAAAGCTATTGAAATGAATAGCAATGCAGTGGAAGCTTACATCACACGCGGACACATATATGAATCTCAGGGGAAGTTTGCATCTGCAGTTGAGGAATATAACCGCGCACTGAAAATTGAACCAGACAATCACGAGGTTTACTTCAATCTTGGGAATGTGCATGTTAAAAGAAAAGACTATAACTCTTCGATAGAAAGCTATAAAAAGGCACTGTCCATCCAACCGAACGATTCTAAATATCACACAGGGCTTGGATTGGTCTACCAGAAAAGCGGGCAAATGCCTCAGGCAATCGGAGAGTATAAAAAAGCGGTAGAACTTGATGGCAAAAATGCTAAGGCATTTTATGCTATGGGCATTTGCTATAGGACCCAGGGTATGCTTGTGTCTGCAGAGGAGAACCTAAAGAAGGTTATTGAAATATCTCCATCAGATAAAGAGGCTCATTTCACTCTCGGCGATATCTACTTTGAACAGCAGAAGCTTAAAGAGGCTTTGTATGAATATGATAGGGCAGTAAAAATTGATGATAAATACGCAGCAGGATTTTTCCATATGGCAAAGCTCTACGAAAAGATGGGAAATGCTCCTTTGGCAGGGGAGTCCTATAAGAAGGCTGCAGATCTTGATAAGTCTTCTGTTGAATATATGTATACCCTGGGAAATTTCCAATGGAAGCAGAAGGATGTTTATGCCTCAATGGAATCATTCAGAAAAGCACTTGATGCGGACCCGGACCATCCTGAATCACATTTCTATATGGGTCGTATCTATGAATACCTCGGAAAAATTCCCGATTCCATGGGGGAATATGCAAAAGCAGTCAAGCTTTCTCCGAAATACGCCGAGGCATTTATGAGGCTTGGAATAGTCAATCGTTATCAAGGTGATGTGACAAAGGCTATTGAGCTTCTTCTTAAAGCCCTATCTTTGAATCCCAATCTTTCCGAGGGACACAATGCACTCGGACTTGCATATGAAGACAGGGGGGAGATAGAAAAAGGGATAGAACAGTTTAACAGGGCCGTAAAGATTGACCCCCAATATGCAGAACCGCACTATCAGATGGGGCTTATTTACCGGAAGTTGGGAAAGAATTTGGAAGCCCGCAGGGAGATAAATAAAGGCCTTGAACTTGGTCTTCCGCCGAACCTTGAAGAAAAGGCGCGCAAGGAACTCATACGCATTCCACCCTAACTATTTGATATTAAAGAAGTATTATATATCTTTCTATATGTTGTAGTCTAATATTGAACATATACATTTAGTTGTATTTTTTCTTTACAAATTTGGGGGGGGGTGGTAAAATCACCTTGATGAAGCTCAAAAAGCTTGAACTTCATGGATTTAAATCATTTTCTGAACCTACCTCTTTTATATTTCAATCCGGGATAATCTGCATAGTTGGACCGAATGGATGCGGCAAGAGCAATATTGTTGATGCTGTCCGCTGGTGCATGGGAGAGCAGAGCGCCAGGCATCTGAGAGGAGAGGGGATGGAAGATGTCATTTTCAATGGGAGTATTCAACGCAGGCCTCTCGGGATGGCGGAGGTTTCCCTCACTTTTTCAGTAGAATCGAAGAATGAGCTTGCATCTCAGTATGCAGGGTTCAATGAACTTATGATTGCCAGAAGGATTTTCAGGTCAGGAGAGAGTGAATATTTCATAAACAAGGTTCCCTGTCGCCTCAAGGATATTACGGATATTTTTCTCGATTCCGGTGTTGGCAACAGGTCATATGGCATTATTGAGCAGGGCGAGGTTGACCACATTATCAGTGCCAGACCTGAGGAGCGAAGGATAATTATTGAAGAGGCTGCCGGTATCAGAAAATACAAGGAAAGAAAAAGAGAAGCACTCAGACGGATGGAGGTCACCCACACAAACCTCCAGCGGATCAACGATATACTCGTAGAGCTTGAGAGGAACATCAATTCTCTTAGGAGGCAGGCTAAGAAGGCAGAACGGTTCAAGAATCTTAAAGAAGAGATCAAAAAGATTGACATTGCAATATCATGGCTCAAGCACAGTTCGCTCTCCCTGGCATTCAAAGAGCAAGAGGAAGCAACGAGGACACTTGAGTCCAGGGACAAAACCCTCTCCGACGAGATCGCTGCAGCCGAGAGCAATATTGCCGCAATACGGGATGCGCTCAGGGAAGAGGATTCGTCTCTGGCGCGCATTAGGGATGAAAACTTCCGCTTTCAGACTGCAGTGCAGGAAAAGGAAAGGGCTATTACTTTGCTTATGGCAAAGGAACAGGGACTGAAGGAAGAAATAGGAAGACTTCGCAGGGATATAGAGGGTGTTGAAGCAAGCCGTGAAGAGGTTTCAGGGGATTTGGGAGAGAAAGAAAAAACCCTGATGGAACACGTGGAAAAACTTTCCCATATTGAAGAGGAACTGGTGGAGAAGGAGGAGCACCAGAAAAGGATGGGCGAGAAGAAGGAGGAATGCGCCAATTTCATCGAGACGGAGAAGAAATCAATAGTGGAGTGCATTTCTGCACAATACAGATGTAAGAATAGCCTGTTCTATTCCGAGAAAGATCTTGAAAAGTACACGAAGAAGCTGGATTCGCTAAGGAGTAGATCTACCGAGATTGGCAGAGAGTTGGATTCTTTGAAGAGTAATTTGAAGGAAACCGAAGGCCGTATTTCGGAAATCATGATTAAAAAGGAAGCCAATAAAAAGGAACGAACCGAGATTACATTAATGAGGACAGAGAGCGAAATATTTTTGGCAGACAAGGGAGACGAGATTGATAGCCTCTCGCGCAGTATTTCAGAGGAAAAAGAGAAACTGCCAGTAAATGGCAATGGGCTCATGGAGAAGCTTGCTAGCCACGGCAGGAACGGGGTCATTGCTTATGTTGAGGAGATATTTGAGACCGAACAGCAATACAGACCTGCCCTCGAGGCAGTCCTGGGCGAGAGGCTTATGCACCTTATTGTGAAATCTCCAGCTGACGCAGTTCAGGTTGTTGAGTTCTTAAAACAAGAAACAGCAGGGCGAGGGACATTTATTCCAATGGAGATAGCTGCATCTGAAGATATTTCAGCGTCGGATATGACTGCCGTGGGTCATGAAAAGCCTGTTTCCCTTATCAGTCTTGTGAAAGTAAAGGAAGAGTATCAGGGGATAGCAAAGCACCTCCTTCGCGGGACCTACCTTGTCAACAGCATGAGAGATGCTATGAATCTATGGACAAAAACGAGGACATTCAACAATCATCCTCTCATATTCGTTACAATGGATGGAGACTTTATTGACCAGCATGGCATTGTTACAGGAGGAAGCTGGTTGGACGTTGGTTCCGGAGGACTTTCTGCTGTCCATAGGAAAATCAGGGCCATGTCCGAGAGAACGGCATGTTTGAACAAAGAGCGCGAGGAGCTGAAGAAGAAACTCATTGAACTTAATGTCCGCTATGATGACATTGAAGAGGAAATCCACAAGATTGATACCAGTCTAATTGAGGAACAGAAGAACCTTGCAGACTTGAGGGCAAAGAATGGCCAACTTTGCAGGGAGAAAGATCTCCTTGATGCTGAGGAGACGACGATCGTTGAGGATATTGAGAGGGTTAATAAAGAAATTAGTGATGCGCAGAAGATGAGAGAATCTTTAAAGGAGGAGGAAAGAATAAAAGAGGCATCTATTAACAAGGCACAAGAAGAGGCAGTGGGGATAAACTCTGATATGGAGCAGCATAGAGCGGCTATTGAAGATCTCAGGATGATGGTCACAATAAATAAGGAGAGGGTTGAATCTCTAAGGAATAATATTGAGGAGCTCAAAAAGAAAAGCAAGCCCCTTGAAGGGAAACGGCAGGAACTTCAAATTGGACTTTCAGAAAAAGAGGGTGAGCTTGCATCATGCAGCCAGGAGAAGGCGGTGCTTGATCAGGAAAAAACGGCTTCTATCTCCTCTTTGAAGGAGGCAGATGAGAGCAGGGTTGAACATGAGAAGCTGTCAAGAGAAAGAAACGAATCTCTTCTGAAACTGGAAGCGCTTCAGAGGGAGAAGAGAGAGGAGAGGGACAAACTCCAGACCAGTTCAAGAGACTCTGCTCTTAAGCTCCAGGAGGCCAAGCTCACCCTCTTGCATCTTGAAGAAGGCATCCGGGACAAATATCAGACCGATCTCGCATCTGTGACAGCGGATATACTCAACGACCTTCCATCCGAGGAGGAAAGGGAACAGGTCCTGGATGAGCTGAAGAAAAAGGTTGAGGGCATGGGGGATGTGAACCTCGTGGCTCTGGATGAGTATAAGGAGGTGCAGAAGCGCTATGAGGAGATGACAGCCCAGAAGGATGACCTCAGCCACTCCATGGACAACCTCAATTCCATTATCAAGAAGCTCAACGAGAGCTATAGAGAGAAGTTCGCCGAGGCATTCAATAAAGTAAACACGAAGTTCATGGAGGTTTTTCCCAAACTGTTCCAGGGAGGCCGTGCCGAGTTAAAGATCATTGGAAACGAGGATCTCCAGGAGTGCGGGGTAGAAATTGTGGCCCAACCCCCTGGAAAGCGGCTTCAGAGCATAAGCCTCCTATCCGGCGGCGAAAAAGCCCTTACTGCGGTTGCCCTGATCTTTTCAATGTTTTTGATCAAACCCACTCCCTTCTGCTTGCTTGATGAAGTGGACGCCTCACTGGACGATTTGAATGTCAATCGCTTTATCAAGATGTTGACTGAATTATCCACTACCTCACAATTTGTCCTCATCACTCACAACAAAAAAACAATGGAAACTGCCCAATTGCTCTATGGTGTAACCATGCAAGAGCCTGGCGTCTCCACACTCGTTTCCGTAAAGCTGAATTGAGCTATCGTGATGGCCTGAGGAAGACGAGGGAAGCCCTCGCATCCCTCCTTTCAAGAGTAAAGGGCAGGGAAGGAGAAGAGTTTCTCCGCTCCCTGGAGGAGTCACTTATCGCCGCTGATATCGGGGTAAGGACATCGCAAGAGCTTGTGGCTGGAGTGAAGGGGAAGTCGGTATTTAGCAATGGGGGCATGGAGGCCGGGAGACTTCTGAGGGAAGATCTGATAGAGCTCCTGGCACCTTATGAAAAGAAACTAACGGTTTCATCCTCTTCGGTTCCAATTGTCATCCTGGTCCTTGGCGTGAACGGAGTTGGGAAGACAACGACAATTGCAAAGATAGCCAGAAAGCTAAAGGACCAGGGCAAGAAAGTCATTCTCGCCGCAGGCGACACATTCCGAGCAGCCGGCATAGAGCAGCTTGTCATTTGGGCAAAAAAGGCAGGTGCTGATGTTGTAAAAGGGGCGCCGGGCTCGGATCCGTCCGCGGTAATCTTTGACAGCATCAAGGCCGCTGTCTTTAGGAAAATGGATGTTGTCATTGCCGATACTGCAGGGAGGCAGCATACAAAATCAGACCTGATGAATGAGCTCAATAAGGTCAAAAGGGCCATGGGAAAAGCTCTTCCCGGCTCACCGCATGAAACCCTTCTTGTCCTTGACGCCGGCACAGGACAAAACGCTCTGTCCCAGGCCAGGGAATTTCATTCTGTTTTGGGACTCACGGGCCTGATAATGACGAAGCTTGACGGGACAGCCAAGGGTGGAACAATTGTTTCCATTGTCAGGGAGCTTTCCCTACCCGTTGTTTATCTTGGATTCGGAGAGGGCATTGACGACTTGATGGAGTTCAGAGCCAGTGACTATGTTGAGGCCTTGTTCTGATGGATAGGGCCCTTGTCATTGCCCATCGTGGGGGAGCAGGCCTTGCCCCTGAAAATACCCTCGCTGCATTCAGAAAGGCAGTTGAGCTGAAAGCAGACATGGTGGAGCTTGATGTTCACCTTTGTATGGATTCTGAGCCGGTTGTCATACACGATGACATAGTGGACAGGGTTGCCCGGATTTACAATGTGCTTCCAGGAACCGGAGCTGCCGTGAAAAGAATGAGCCTTGCAGAGATAAAATCACTGGATGTCGGCTCATGGTTTGCTCCTGAGTATTCTAATGAAAGGATTCCAACCCTAAGGGAAGCCCTGGAGATCATGAAAGGGAAGACAAGGATAATTATTGAGATAAAGAGGGGAATTGGGTATTACCCGATGATAGTTGAAAAGGTTTTGGAAACCATTAATGCGATGAAACTGGAAAAAGATGTCATCATAGTCTCCTTTGATCTTCCGACCCTCAATGCAGTCAGGGAGAAAACACAGGATATCTCCATGGGTATCGTCTTTGATACCGATACCTGGGACTATATCCTCAAGACCTCTAAGATGCTGCGCTCAGCCGACCTGTTCCCGAACAAGGAGCTTGTAACAACTGAGTGGCTTGACAAGGCCCACTCAAGGGGACTGAGGGTCTATCCTTACACTGTTGACTTAAAAGAAGAAATGAGGTCCCTGATCAGGATGGGTGCGGATGGCATCATCACAAACCGGCCTGACATCCTTACTGCCCTTTTTATTTCTTGACATAAATAGGATAACTGCATAGTATGGCGACACCAACAAAGGAAGGGGGATATATGAGAACGAGCATCATTGTTATTCTCTGCATTTGCGTTTTTGCTCCGGCTGGGGCTTGGTCTTTTGAACCTGAGATAAATTATGGTGTGGATTTTCGCCTGAGGGGCAATTACCTCTCCGATTACGAAGTGGATGAATCAGGGAGAGAACTCGGACAGAATACATTCGGCACCATGCGGTTTCGTTTCTCCCCGTCGGTCAGATACAGCGAAACACTGAGGTTTGGCGGGGAAATTGACCTGCTTTCCGGGCAGAATTTCGGGCAGAAACCCCAGATGGGGACTGAGTATGCGGTATTTCCCGGAAACAATCGCACTGATTTCACAAAGAACGTAGACCCGAGGCAGCTATGGGTGGAATGGCAGGGCCCGGTAGGGCTTCTCAGGGTTGGGCAGATGGGGTCATTGTGGGGCCTGGGGATCATGTCCAATGACGGTGAGGGAAAAGACACTGTTTGGGGAGATGCCTATTTTGGGGACATTGTTGATAGGATTCTTTTTGCAACAAAGCCACTTCTTCCCATTCTTGGGGAAGGAGGGATCGGCCAGAACATAGTCCTTGCCATTGGAGCAGACCTTGTCTATAGAGACGACCTCGGAAGCCTCCTTGATGGAGACAAGGCATATCAGGGTATCGTATCAGTGCTTTACCTCAGCGAAAGTATTACCGGAGGGTTTTATATCGCCTATCGGGACCAGGAATATGATAACGGCGACACACTTGTGGGGACCGCTTACGATGTCTATGGGAAGGCAGAATTACCCCTTGAGGCCATTGGAGGCGCGATAGGGTTCGCTGTTGAGGGCGTCATACTCCAGGGGGAAACAAGCAGGATAAGGACAGAGGGAGCCCCGGCCGGTGTGGATGTTCTTGGAGTCGGGGGCGTGGTCAGGGCAGGTCTTGAGCTTCGTAACATTGGGCTTGGTATTACCGCTGAGGCAGGATATGCCTCTGGAGATAACGACTCTAATGATGAGACATCAAGGATTTACGCATTTGACCCTGACTATAATGTCGGGCTCATTCTCTTTGAAGAGGTTCTTGCAGGAGTGTCTGCTGTTGCAGCGGAGACTGCTGGAGACACTGATAGGGTGGGATACCCCCCATCCGGGGTTGAGAAGCTCCCATCAAATGGTTCGGTCAGGAACGCCTATTATCTATTCCCAACAGTAAGCTACAGCCCATTGGACAGGCTCCTTATGAACCTCGGTTTTCTTTCTGCCTGGTCAGATTCTCCCTTTGCCGATCCGTATCTTACATTCAAGGCAGGCGGCGTTCCACGTTCATTTAAAGGAATTTATCCGCCGAGCCCGCATCTTGGCTATGAAGTGGACGCCTCTGTTCAGTATTGTGTAGGGCTTGGATTGGAGTCTTTGCGCCTCAAGGCAGGGCTCCAGTATGGATATTTTGTCCCTGGCAAGGCATTTGAAGACGCAGATGGGGATCGTGGGAACGATGTCCAGAAGGCCCTGCTCAAGCTGAACATTATCTGGTAAGGAGAGGGATGGTGAAAAAGCCTTTTCAATTTTTATTCCTCGCTGGATCGATCGCCATATTTGGCTGTTCAGGGGAAAAGTGGCAAGAGGGCTTGAGGAAGACCCCTTCTGGCACAGGCCCGATGATAGTATGGGACCTTGATGCGAAGCCATTTCCCGATGTTCCGTTTCCCAACAATGTTGCCACCAGACTTGATCCCTCATCTCCTACCGGGCGAAGGGTGAATGTGAGCATGATTGCGCCGACCAGGCTTGAGTCCGGGGTCAGGCAGAAGATCAACAAGCTGTCCGGATTTGGCATCTATTCACCCATAACCGTGTCTTTTGAAGCGCCCCTTGACATTGGCAACATTGTTGAGCGTCACCAGAATAACGATGAAATCAAGGACGATGCGATTCTTCTAATCAATCTCAGGCGCGGCTCTTCGGAGTATGGCCGGACTGCACCAATTGACATGGGCAAAGGAAACTTTCCTGTCACACTTGAAAGAAGGGACAACTATTTTGAGAACGATACGAATTTTTCGGCGAGCACGATAGTATTTGCAAACACCAACACCTATCCTCCGGCAGGCGACCCGGATCGTGAGATGATGACCTTTTATGAAAGGGAGACAAACACCCTTATAATTCGTCCTGTTATTCCTTTGGAGGAGGAGGCCCTTTATGCTGTGGTTCTGACAAACAGGCTTGTTGGGGAGGACGGCAAGCCTGTGCGTTCCCCGTTCCCGTATATCAACCATCTCAGCCAGACTGAGTCCCTTCGTCCCCTAATAGATATCCTTCCGAGATATGGCCTGACGATTGATGATGTGGCTTTTGTTTGGGAATTCACCACCCAGGGCGCCATGAGGGACCTGGTGGCCATCAGGAAGGGGATTTATGGTAAGGGCCCGCTTGGATGGCTCTCCGCTGCATTTCCTGGTGATCTCAGCGCTGTGAGCCCACTCAATACATTTACTGACTCAAGCCACTATATCCTCAGGCCTGAGAAGCTGATGTCCATTGTTGAAGACTTGGTCACTGAACTCGCCGGAGAATTTCCCTCCGAAGATGTCAAGGCACTCCTGGAGGGTTTTTCCTTTGTTGATTACTTTGTTGCCGGAACATATACAACCCCCTATTTCCTTGTGGACAGGGACGGAATAGCCACCGAAGGATTTCCTGACGACGACAATGAGGTTTTTGATGTTGATCCCCTGTCAGGGGAAGCCGTCGTAGGGGGGAGCACGGTGTTCTTTATATGCTCCATACCCAAGGCAGGCAATGGAATGACTGCGCCCTTTCCTGTCAACTTTGACGGCCACGGCTATACGGGCATGAAGCTCCAGATGCTCGGATTTGCAGGCACCTTTGCGAGATTCGGCATAGCCTCCTGCGCCATTGATGCAGTGGGGCATGGGCTGTGCGTTGACAAAGCATGGGAGTTTCTTGTCAAGGGTCTCCTCAAGAGCGTAAAGATTGAGCCATTTTTTGATGTGGTCTCACCAGCCAGGGCGCGAGACCTGGACAACGATGGGGAATGTGAGTCAGGGGGTGACTTCTGGACAGCAGACACATTCCACACACGCGATATTGTCAGGCAGTCGCTCGTAGATCATATGCAGCTTGTCAGGATCTTAAGGGGTTTTGACGGTAAAAGACGATGGAAGTTTGACCTGAATAGAGACGGGACTGGCGAAATTGCAGGAGACTTCAATGCAGATGGGACACCGGATTTGGGTGGCCCTGCAAATGATTACCATGTATGGGGCATATCCCTTGGGGGCATCCTGTCAGCAGACCTGGCAGGGATAGAACCTGCCATCACTTCCGCAGCGCCTGTTTCAGGGGGTGGAGGTCTTGGGGACATAGCAATCAGGAGCGTGCAAGGCGGGGTAGTGGAGGCCGTGTTTCTAAGGATCATGGGGCCAATGGTTGTGGGAAGCCCTGTGACCACAGGCGTCACAGCACTCAAGTTCCTTGTTGTTGATGTCAACGAAATTGGCGAGATTCCATTCGGAGAGGTAAATGGAATTGAGGAGGGAGACCGGATCGTTGTCCGTAATGCGCGGTCAGGGGAGACAGATGAAGCTGTGGCCACAGGTGCATCCTGTTATCCCCCCTATAATGGTAATAATCAATTCAAAGCGGACATAGGGCCGTGCTTCCGCGTCTCTTTTGCAGCAGACGCTGTCCGTGCAGGGGAGAAGAGGAAAATGCTCGGGCTTACTTTACAGGACACAATAGACATGAAGGTAAAAGATATTTCCAACCCCTTGGCATTTGGCGATCACATCATTATTGAGGTGAGGGATAAGACGACAGGAAAACCGAAGAAAACAGTTGATACCTTTGGACTGGATGTGAAATTCCAGGGGGGCCGTTTCAAGAAAGGCACCCTCCTGGTTGCGCCTGCCGAGGGTTTCGGAATGTGGAGATCAACACCGGACATAAGGAAGTTCTTTGGTGTATCAGAGATCATACTTGAACCGGCAGACCCAATAGCCTTTGCCCCGCATTACCATGTTGCTCCATTGGACTTCCTGGATGTGGACCCTGAGCTTGAGATGGGTGCCAATGTTTTGGTCATTCCAACCATTGGGGACATGAATGTGCCTGTGAACACCGGAATCGCCATTGCCAGGGCTGCCGGCATAATTCCGATTTTTCAGAAGGAGCCAAGAAGTTACAAAGTTACAACGACTGGTAAAAAATTCTCTGCCTATACATATTCTCAAAACAAGATCCTTATTGACACCTATGTCATTGAGGGCCTTGAGCGCCTCAACCGATTTACAGATACCGTCGATCCGGACAGGGGAATACTCCTGGATATAGACAATCTATCGGAGGGAAGCGATTTTACCAGTGGAACCTGGCCCAAAGCTGTCCCCCGGCTTGAGCCTCCCCTGAGGGCGACCGTGAACACAAAAACAGGGGTTGCGGGGATGAGGATACCCTATGTGAAGCCCACCGGGCAGCACGGATTTGACATACCTCACCCGAACGACGACTTTGACGTTGACACATATATGATCAATCTTATAGCCCGTTACTATCAGACCAGGGGCAAGGAGATAGTGGACGATCCATGTTTAGAGATGACCCATTTTACTCCCTGTACCTTCATTCAACCTGTTAAGGAGCAACCATGAAAAACAAAACAAAATATTTTTTTGTGGCGCTTGGTTGTATTGCCATTATTGGTTGTGCTGGAGATAATTGGGAGGAGGGCTTGAGGAAGACTCCTTATGGCACAGGCCCCAAGGTAGTTTGGGACCTTGATGCGAGGCCATTCCCGGATGTTCCGTTTCCCAACGATGTTGCCACAAGGCTTGACCCAACATCACCCACAGGACGACGGGTGAATGTGAGCTTGATAGCAACAACGAAGCTGGAGGGAAGCGTGAGGAAAAAGCTTGACGACCTCTCTGGATTCGGAATCTATGCTCCCATCTCGGTGTCCTTTGAAGAGCCTCTCGATCTGGACGATATTGTAAAGAGGCATCAGCAAAATGACGATTTCATGGACGACGCTGTCCTATTGATCAATCTCAATAAGAAATCTCCAGACTACGGCAGGGCTGTTCCGCTTGATATGGGGAGGGGGAACTTTCCCATCGTCCTTGAACGAAAGGACAACTATTTTGAGAACGACCAAAAATTTACATCAAGCACTATCCTGTTTCCCGATTCCAATACATATCCAGCCGGAGGCGACCCGGATCGTCAGATGATGACCTTTTATGAGATGGAGACAAACACCCTGGTCCTGCGCGTCCTGCTGCCAATGGAGGAGGAGTCACTTTATGCAGTGGTCTTGACAAACAGGCTTGTCGGAGAGAATGGGCAGCCTGTGCGTTCTCCATTCCCGTATATCAACCATCTGAACCAGACAGAGTCTTTGCGCCCCCTGATAGACATCCTTCCAAGGTATGGATTGACGATTGACGATGTGGCTTTTGCCTGGGACTTCACAACATATAGTCCTACAAGGGACATGGTAACACTCCGCAAGGGACTTTACGGGAAGGGGCCGTTCTCCTATCTTTCAGGGCAGTTTCCAGCACAATTGTCCTCTGTAGATCCTTTGAACACCTTTACAGACTCAAGCAATTATCTGCTGAAACCAACTGATGCCCTGGGAGAGATTGGGCCGATAATACAGCAGCTCGTATGGATCTCCGATGAGGAACTAGCTTACCTCCTCGATCCGTATGAAATATATGTTGATTATTTTATTGCAGGCACATACTCATCGCCTAATTTCCTCGTTGACAAGGATGGCATGGCTACCGAGGGATTTCCTGATGATGAGAATGAGGTCTTTGATATTGATTCCGTCTCAGGCAGGGCTACTTATGGAGACGGGAAGGTTAACTTCATCTGTTCTATACCCAAAGCTGGCCCCTGGGGTTCGGCGCCGTTCCCGGTAGTCATCTATACCCATGGCTCAGGAAATTTCAAGCTTGAAGCCCTGGGATTTGCAGGGAACCTTGCAAAGTTTGGCCTTGCCACCTGCGCAATTGATGCTTTTGGACACGGGGTTTGTCTTGACCCAACATTTGAGCTGGTTGCCAGGGGAATTATGAGGTCATTTGGTTTCGAGCCGTTATACGATGTCCTGTCCCCGGGACGGGCAAGGGACCTGGACAACAATGGTCTCTGCGAGTCAGGCGGAGACTTTTGGACAGCAGATGTATTTCATACGCGCGATGTCGTGCGTCAAACCATCGTTGATGAGATCCAGCTCATAAGGATCCTAAGGGGATTTGACGGCAAAAAGACGTGGAAGTTTGACCTGGACGAGGATGGCTTGCCTGAGCTGGCCGGGGATTTCAATGCAGACGGGGTCCCGGACATCGGAGGACCCTATGCAGACTATTTTGCTTTTGGAACATCCCTTGGCGGCATCCTGTCAGCTGTGCTGGCAGGGACTGAGCCTGCAATTACTGCTGTAGCACCCAACTCGGGCGGAGCAGGGCTTATTGACATCACTGCCAGGAGCGTCCAGGGAGGGGCTGTTGAAGCAATCTTCCTCAGGGTCATGGGGCCTTTCATGACCGGAACGCCTGTTACTGCCGATGAGACAGAGCTTAAGTTTCTTGTGCCTGATGTCAACCGACTCGGTGTGCTTCCTTTTTACAGGGTCAATGGAATTAAAGAGGGAGACAGGATTATCCTCACCAACCTCCGTTCAGGAGAATCGGATGAGGCGATTGCGACAGAAAGCTCATGCACAGGGAAACCGATCATCGGCCCATGCTTCAGGATTAATTTCGCAGCGGATGGAGCGCGGGCAGGGGAGGTGAGGGTAAAGCTCGGCATTACCCTTAAGGACACAAAGGATCCCGATTTTGCTGGAGAGGGAAAGCCAATTGTGGATCCCCTGAGATTTGGGGACCCCCTTTCAATCGAGATAAGGGACGGAGCAACAGGGGATGTCAAGCAGGTCATAGACACCTTTGGACAGGATGTTGTATTCCAGGGGGGTCGCTTCCTCAAGGGGAAGACCCTTGTTGCACCGTTTGAGGGCTTTGGTATTTGGAGGTCAACCCCTGATATACGGCGGATGATGGCTATATCCGGGATTATAACCGAACCCGCTGATCCAGTTTCCTATGCGCCGCACTTCTTTCTTAAACCATTTGATTATTCGGATGTTGACCCTGGTCTTGAGATGGGAACTAATGTTCTTGATATCGTCACTGTTGGCGATATGAATGTCCCAATTAACACAGAGATAGCGCTTGCAAGGGTTGCAGGCATGATCCCGCTATTCCAAAAGGACCCTATTGAACACTATGTGAAGGTATCGGACACAACCGTGATGACGTTCACTGCCTATACATTTACTCAGAACCAGCTTCTCCTTGATACCTATGTCATTGAGGGGCTTGAACGCCTTAAGAGATGGGAAGATTCCAAGGGTGGGCTGCTTTTTGATATAGACAACCTTGCTGTGGGCACGGACTTCACCGAGACAAATAAAAGAGATATTCCACGGCTTGACCCTCCGCTGAGGGTCACTGTGAACACGAAGACCGGTGTTTCTGGAATGAGAATCCCTTATGTCTGGCCAACGGGCAGGCACGCGATTGATGTTCCTCATCCAGGCGAGGACTTTGATATTAACACATACATGATCAATGTCGTTGGCCTTTATTTCCAGAGCCGGGGCAAGGAGATCATAGACGATCCCTGCCTTGAGATGACAGGCCGCTACGGCACTCCCTGTCCTTTTGGGCCCTGATAGGCTGCTTTTTCTTTATTGCCCGATCCAGGCGTGATACGCTGGACTGGTTATGAGGCCAGTCTTTTTGCTCTTCTTTTTCATCTTTAATCAAGCAGGTCTTGTCCTTCCAGTGGGACATGGGCAGTTGTGTATTGAGGCAGAAGAGATAATCTATGAAGAGAAACCCGGGCTTTATACAGCAAAGGGCAATGTCAAGGCTGTATGGGGAAAAATGACGCTGACTGCCGATGAGCTTCGTTTTGACTCAAAAAAGAGAGATGTAGTAGCTGTAGGAAATGTTGAAATAAACGACGGCGAGGATTCCCTGAAGGCAGAGAGGGTTGCCATGAACCTGGACACGCAGACCGGCGCGGTTTTGGATGGAGAGATCCATGTGTCCAAGGACAATTCATATTTGAGAAGCGAGAAGATAGAGAAGACTGGCGAGAATAAATACCGGCTCAAAAAAGGCACAATGACTACATGCAGGTGTCAGAGCGGCAAGCCGAGCTGGGAGCTTCATTCTAACTATGTGAAGATGACCATCGGTGAATATGCTGTGGCAAGGGACTTTGTCTTCTACGTAAAGGGTGTTCCTGTTTTCTATCTCCCCTACATGGTTTTTCCAGTGAAGACAGAACAGGAATCAGGCCTTCTGAGACCGAGATACATCTACTCCACACGGGACGGCTCTGAGTTTTTCATCCCATATTACCTGGCTTTTGCGCCATGGATGGACGCCACCTTAACCCCTGAATATTTTACAAGAAGGGGTGCAGGAGGAAGCGTTGAATACCGGTATCGCCTGACACCAGAGAGGGAGGGAAAGGCCTACTACAGGTATTTCAATGATTTCTTGCGCGGAACGGCAAGGGACAGGTCTGAGGGCTCTCTCCATCATGAGGACAGGTGGGGGAAAAACTCGTGGGGGAAGCTTGACATCCACTTGTTAAGTGACCCATCGTATCCATCTGATTTTGGAGAGGCCATTGAGATCTCCTCCCAGCAATACACGGAATCACGTGCTGCACTCGGCACCTACAAATGGCCTGGGAACATGATTGCTGAAGCACTTTATTATCAGGATATAAGCTCGTCACTGGGCATGACTACCTTCACGGAGACGACATATCAAAGGCTTCCCAGGATATCTCTCTACTCGTTAAGATGGAAAGTTCCAAAGACACCGCTCTTTTTTGATGCTAATGGCACATTTGATAACTTCACATCGGCTCAACAACGCTCTGTTCAGAGGATATATCTTGCCCCAACGCTTTCCATGCCTAAAAACCTGGGGGATGTGATCCAGGTAGTGCCCCAGGCAGGTATGATCATGAGGGGGTATGTTACGGACACCACAATTTGGCCGCCTGCGATTCCAAGGGCGTCCATTCTCGTTTCAAGCAAAATGTATAGATCTTTCGGTTCCCTAACTCATGTCATTGAGCCGGAGCTCGGTTATCTTTTTATTGATGCTACCCCTGATGATTCAATACCGCTTATTGATGAGAAGGACACGATCACAAAGACCAGGGCAGCCTCAGCATCACTAAAGAACTTTTTTGTCCATCGTTTTACTGATGGGACGATTAGAGAGGTCGGAGAGCTCCGCCTGACAGGCATCCATGATGACGCCCCGGGTAGTTCAAGCGAATGGAAGGGAATCGGTGAGATCAAGATCAAACCCCTTCCTCTATTCTACTGGAAGCTTATAGGGGAGATCGGATCTGAAGGAGAAACCCTGACCAGGGTCACAAATATCCTTGATGTCCATGACTTGAGAGGCAACAGCGCCTCTGTAAGCTATACCTATCTGTCGGGCTTGTCGCCTATCAACGAGATGAACGGGGGTATAAGCTTAAACTTTTTTAACAGGATCAAGGCTTCTTACACAGCACAGTATTCATTTGACCAGAGGGTCTTTCTCCAGATGGTCACCGGCCTGAACTATATCTCCGGGTGCCGCTGCTGGGACATTACCCTTACATGGTGGCACCGCCCCCAGACATGGCATAGGGACGATCGTGTTATGGTCCTGCTGACATTGACCGGGCTTGGCACGATCGGTCATTAAGACTTATTGGATTCACTGGTAAATTCCCAGGGATTTCCTCATGGGTTTCTGGAAATAGCCTTATATCATCAAATATTTCCCTGAGCCTTGCGTTCATTTAATGGTAGAGATATATTAGAATTAGACATTAGGAATGATGCGTGAAGATTAATGGATTTATTTGGATCGATGAAATAATTGAAAAACTGGAGCAAAAACATCATGTTCAACAATATGAAGTGCGGGAGGTTTTTGCTCGTCAGCCAAAGTTCCGTTTTGTTGAAAAAGGACATGTGTCTGGTGAGGATGTGTATGCAGCGCTTGGACAAACTAATACAGGACGATACCTGATTGTGTTCTTCGTATATAAGAAAGAGAGGCAAGCACTCATTCTATCGGCACGGAATATGACTACAGCCGAGAGGAGGAAACATGAGGAAGCATAAAAGTTCCATCTCAAAAGCAAAATCCTATAGGGAAATAGGAGAGTTTTGGGACACCCATGACCTCAGTGAGTATTGGGAGCGCACTAAAGCTGCTGGATTTAGAATAAATATCCAATCCGAAGTAACTTATTATGCGTTAGATAATGAATTATCATCTAAGATACGAGCTCTCTCAAAACAAAAGGGTATATCTGCAGACACCTTACTGAACTTATGGGTGCAGGAAAAATTACAGGAGCGGATACCTTAAAACGAAAGAAGAGGTCGTAGATATGGCCGGCACCATCGGGTATTGACCTTTTTTAACGGGGAGGGTATTATGTAGGCATGTATCAAAGGAAACGGGGACTTTATGAAGAAAATCCTATTCCTTGATAAATCTCCATCGGATCATCCTCCAAACCTCTTAGATTTCCTTATGGATACCAATGGCTTTCCTCTCCCTCTCAAAGACATAGCTGTTCAAACTGGAATTCCTCCCTCCTACATTAGTCGTCTTCTCAATAAGCTTCTGGGTATGCCTTTCGGGAAATTCTGCACACGAATGAGGTGCCTCAATACTCTACCTTATCTCCTGTTGACATCGGAACCAATAGATAATATTTCTAACCGAACGGGATATTCTGAGGCCTCTGATTACTCCCGCGCATTTAAGAGGACCTTTGGATATCGTCCTTCAGAATTCAGGAAGTTCTTTGGTCAAAGCAAATTCGGACAATCTTTTGTAAAGTATTTCCTCTCTCCTTTTATTATTAAAAAATAATGGTTGAAGAAGGCATTTTTGTTTTTTCATCCCTCCATGCAAAAAATGCCATTGACAGAGAATAAGAAGCCTATATAAGATTAGGCAATATTAAACAAGGAGGTATCTTCATGAAAAGCATCTTTTATTTCGGCACATGTATGATTATCCTCTGCGTAGGTCATGTCTTTTCATCACAAAAGCCTCAGGTCAAACATGATAATATTATTGAGTGGCTTGAGGAGCTTAACGCCTCAGATCCTGAAGATAGGGGAATAGCAGCCCAGCAGATCCTAAAACATGCTGATGAGATCAATATAAGCATCGTTCGGGCTGCCATCTCTGTTGCAGGAGAGATAGGGGATTTTCGCACCAATCCTTTTCTCATAAAGATCCTCCTCAATGAGTTTGATGATGAAAAGAGTGTATTCTTCGATTCTTCTACAAGGGCACTAAGCGGGCTGGCCCTGGGAGACATCATGGGATACCGGGGATTTCAGCCTGAGAATGCTGAGGAAGGAAAAGGTGAGGAAAAACAGGATTTCGTGAGCAAAAATATTGTCGAGGCCCTTCTTAAGACCATTGATCCAACAGAAATATCCGATGTCAGATTGGCTTCTGCCCAGGCACTCAGGAACTCTTGTGACAAAGATGCCTACGAAGCCCTAAAGGCTATTGCCCAGGATGAGAATGAAGATGCTTTTCTGAGGGCTATCTCTATCCGTTCCCTTACCAATGTATCTACATGTCTTCAGCGCAAGGGAGGGTTCGTGCCCAACCCGAGCGATTATCCCCTCTATGACTCCCTGTATACAGAGGAGCTAAAGGCAAAGTTGAAAGCACAACTCGGTGAATTATTAAATAGAGTAAAATTACAATAAGGGGGAGCCATGAAAAGGAAACCATCCATAAAATCCTGGACGATTCTCTTTGTCATCTCCATTTTCCTTGCTACAAATCCAATTCAGTGTGCCTGGTGTCGGGAGGCCATAGAAGAAATTATTGAAGCCGTTTATGAGCCTATGGGAAGGGTAGTATCGAATATCCAGGTGAAACCGTCTTGCGGGAAGATCGTTGCGCCAAACATAAACGCCATTGTCATCAACTGGAATTGTCCTGTTACACAGTTCAGCATTGCACAGAACTTCTCTATTACACCATCACTCATTTTGGGTAGTCCCTTATATAGCAACAACTCTCAGACGATCACCATTCCAATTTTAGGAGGCGTGACAGGGAATACAACTTATACTATTACATTATATAGCTACCCTCTTCCATTGCCCACCGTGGTCTGTGGAGGTCAGTCAATCGTTGGAGAGCTGTCCTTGAACTTTACGGTAAAATCCCCTGATTCGATCAAGCCTTTCCTCAGATCATTTTCCCCTGGACTCTCAACCCCGCTTACATATTCCCAATATACCACCGGGGATTCACGGCAGAATATCAACGGTTTTTATACAGATGCCATCAATGTTTCCCCACACATCCGTGTCTCTAATCCTAATGCTATAAAAGCCGTATTCAATGAACTCATGGTGAACCCACCCATCATAAAAGCCCAGCGCTATCTCCGCCTCCATACAGGGATTAATTCTACTCTTCAGCAGATATCATTTCCTGATGAACTCAAAGACTATACAGTTGAGGATACCGCAACAAATACGAATATTTACTTCAAGGGCACAGCTCCCTTTCTTCCAGCATTTCAATACCTCATTGAGTTCCCTTCATGCCGCACCTTAACCCTACTTGGGAGTGGAACCCTTAGTATGGGAGGGAATCAGGATATTACAGGAAATCCTATTGTCCCCTGCGATGACGATCCTGCTGACCCCCAATATGATGCCCGATGCGCCACCCAACTCAACGATGAGATCAGGGCATTTGCCACCTCCAGGGTAAGATGGGTTGAGACCAGTGCCAGGAGATGGTTCAATGCCAATGGGATCTCCCTTGGCGGGATTGCATCTCAGGATGTTGTCACCGTGAGCCCCGCTGTCCAGGACACGACAGCCGTTGGAACCTCAACCCTTTCCGTTGGGGCTACTTGGAATGGGTATAAAAGCTTCTCCGCCAATATCCCGGGTGGCTTTGGTACTCCCTGGTATGATCTTCTTGACGATGATGTATATATTCTGGAGGCTCAGGCCACACTCTCAGGGGGGGGTAGTGGAGGGTCTGATATGATCCCCATAGGTAAGGATTCATTGGCTCCCAGTATCAATATCATATCTTTTAATCCCAGGTCCGGAAGCTATGTCAATGTAACTCCCACAGTCATGGGAACATGGGACGAACCCCTCCCAGTTTCAGGGAAAGCCTCAGGGATAGCTGGGATCAGCTTCAATGTCCCTGTGTCCTGGGTCTCCATTGGTGCTGTAAATTATTACGTAGGTCTCAATCTGGGAAGCTTTGCTGACGGTTCAATCATTAATATCATTGCCATAGCCACAGATAAGGCCGGCAATAGCGGCTCTTCAGCTCCCTCTACAATCACTTTGGACAAATCCGGGCCGTCATTGACAATAGATCCCTTGCCGGCATACACTAACAATACGATAATCATTGTGTCGGGCACAGTGAACGATGCTCTGTCAGGGCTTCCGGCAGGTGCTGTGAAAGGGATTATTTACAATGAGACGACAGGCTCTTACTATTTTGCAACAGCCACAATTATGGGGAATACCTATTCCATGGATTTCTTTGGGGTTCTGGACGGGAGACTGTCCCTTATCACAGTGATAGCTAAGGACAACGTCGGCAATGAGACATCTCAACAGGCCAACATTGTCATTAAAGACACCCAACCCCCAGTGGCTTCAGTGTCCACAACTCCCGCCCTTATTGTTAATGCAGGACAAAACTGGCTTCCAATGGATTTCACTGTGAATGTTGCTGCCACAGATCCTGCCCCAAGCTCTGGCCTTAGTAGTCTGGCTGTTGTGAAAGGTAGCATCTCCTATCCTGTTTCATGCACTATAGGTTCAACAAGCTGCAGTGGGCAAGTTAGCTTTTCAAACCAGGGGGGGTCCTTTGTCCTTAACGCTTCTACCACGGATAGAGCAGGAAACTCTGGGAGTGCCCAGCTCCCAGTGGGAGTTGACCTAACAGGGCCTTTCATTTCGATTGACACCCCTGATGTCTACAATGTACCACTGGATTATCAACCTTATTATTTATATTTTGATGTATATATTTATGACTTTCAGTCCGGATTAGATCCAGGGAGCGTTATGATCGGATATTATGATTATTATGTATATGATTGCGCTATAAATATCAATTTGGGGGGAGGACATTATTATCTTGGCTGTGATGTCGCTTCGATTGTGGCACAAGGGTATCCATCATATAGGTTTGCGGCCATTGCTAGAGATAAAGTAGGTAATGAAAATATTTATATTAAATCGGTGCAACTCACATCTGCTCCTCCCTCAGTAGGATTAACAGCAAATCCTACTACACATTACATTTGCGTCGGTCCATTCGATTCCACATTAAGTTGGAGTGTCTCAAGTGCTACTGACATTGTTATTAGAAGATCCAGGGATAACTCAATTGTATATGAGTTACACAATAATCCATATTATCAACATATTTCTGGAAGTACAACAGTTGAAGATAGAGACACAACAGACTATGTATTGACTGCTACTGGACGGTTGTGTCCCGAATTTTGTGGAAATTGGCTCCTCCGGTATTCCTGACCTGAAAACGGCTTCCATAGATGCACTATGATCAATTATTTTTCCTCTGTCCATATTCA
>Ga0315296_10000733_pt1 | contig 29500 bp, 19 predicted proteins | sample YL17G14_18_MG_FD_203921 | JGI IMG/M metagenome (GOLD analysis project Ga0315296, IMG submission 203921) | Sediment microbial communities from Yellowstone Lake, YNP, Wyoming, USA - YL17G14_18 | ecosystem: Environmental > Aquatic > Freshwater > Lake > Sediment | place: USA: Wyoming | collected... | reverse complement strand
ATCTTTTGTGAAAGGTTCTTCAAGTATTCCCCTTTCCACAGCATTAACAATACAGCTGTAAACTTGATGTCTTATCATTTAATGTTTCTCCTTTTTTGAGAAATTATTACCCCCTTAACCGTCTTCCCTAATGAGGTGCTAATTCGCTAAGCTGTCTTTTCAATCCAAGGAAGCCAATGCTTTAGGGACTGATGTAAATTTTATTTAATAAATAATTAAATGCTTTAATTATTATATTATGGTATTGAACTAAAAACTTTTGTGTTTTTTCTATATCTAAGACAATTTCAGGTATTCCATATATAATAGAAGGCGTAATTTCATCTATTGAATAAAATTTATTTATATCAATTAAACTTTTTGCTCCACCTGCATTATCAAGACATTTAGGCTTAAAAAATGGTATCTGTTGATGTTTAATTATATTCGCATAATAATTAATTCGTAGCTTCTTATTTTCTACTTTTAACTTTTTTAATATCGTGATTAAATCACTACAAAAAAATTGTTCAAATTTATTTTCTATTTGTTTTCTTATTTTTTTCTCTTTTGTGATTAAGGAATTTAAAGCAAACATCCAACTGTATTTTTTATTTGATAAATCTAATCTCTGTGCTTCCTCTAATACCCTATCTTTATTTGTTTCCTTCGAATCTACTATTTCTTTTCTTGTTGTTAATAAAGAAAAAATAAATATGTATAAATAGTCGAAACTTGCATTATAGAAAATTATTGATGGAACTAAAAATCTATGTTCTAAAGCTCTAATAAAATCTTTATATCTATCTATATTGTCAAAAAAATCAGGTTTTTTATCTGTAAGCTTTTTAACATTTTCTTCTAGACTTAAAATTAAATAATATTTAGCAATATCAATACAATATCTAAGATTCCAGGATGAATTAGAAAGCAAAGCTATTTCTGCCCTATCAAATTTTTTATCTCTTTTATTTTTAAATAATATTCTTACGCTCTGCATAAGAATTGCGGGATCCCCAGAATATATAAAATGTTCCTTAACGTAATCATAATTTTTAATATAATCTTTTCTCTTTTTCATTCTGACTTACAAAATCATCATGAATTTGTTAATGCTTTTCTTCTCTTCTTCCATTATTCTCTTTAGAGAAAATTTGTTTTTGTAACATTTCCCGTCTCCTCATTCGCATTCTCTTTTAAATCGTAAATTCAATCTATTGTATTTTTCAATTTCGGGAGGCCAGGACTCTCTCGGGGGGCCGGCCTCCACCCGCCTCAAATATTATCGAATTTTTCCCTTAATTTAGTGGGCTAAGTAACTTTTCTCTTCTTCGCTAACTGGTGGAAGCTCAAGTGCAACCGATATAAGGTGGTCTAATATAATCATTCTGCCTGACCTAATATCAGAATCTTTTACTTCAACTTGGTCAAAGTCGGGATTAATAGCGATTTCCACTTCCTTTACCCACCAAATATCTGCTTTCTCCACAATATCTCTTATTTCAAATAAATATTTCACATCTACTTCAAAATCTGAATCTACAAGAAATTCTATAAGCTCGTGAGCAATTTTGTTCCGATATCCCCAAATTCTAACAATATTATTAAAATCAGCCTCGCTCAGCGCCTCATGTTCTTTAAACCAGAGGGCATAAACTAACAAGGGATACCCTTGAAGTTTCTTAGGAAGTTTTTTTCGAATCTTTTCAATTTCATTTTTATGCTCATTACAAGATTCTTGTATATGTTCTTTATCAACTTCAAAAAAGCCCTCTACCTTATAAATTAGAGAATATTTCATAAGTTCGTATGCGGTTAATATCAATGAAGCATTAATGAGATTTCGTTTTAAAGTTTCTGGAGTGCTAATCTTTTTAATATCTCTTTTCGCTTTCTGAAATTTTTCATTATCCATGATTTTACTCCCTACATCTTTTACCTTAACGAGATACAGTTCTGATATAAGCTTTCTTCTTCGGCCCTTAGGAAGCCAGGACCTTAGGATGTCTGGCTTCCACTCGCTTCAATTTTAATGCTCTGATCAGATGCCTTTTCCTTAATCAACAATCGGTTATGCATCTATTTTTTGGGTGGAATTCTCTACGACCTTAATCTCTTCTGGGGTGAGGCCGTAGAGTTTATAAACTAATCTATCGATTTGTTCTTCATATTTGCGGACTTTGGCTTGCTCGCTAGGGCTATTTAGCCATTTTTTGCTCTCTACTATTTTCAAAATGTCATCTGCAAATTCCTTTAATTTCTTTTTTCCCTCGTTATCTACACTTGGCAGTGGGAGATTCTCAACTAATTGAGCGGTGAAATTGATGCCACCACCAATACCAAGCACGCCGAATGCCTCTTTTATATAAAACGAAACCAGATTTGAATTTAATAAAGTTAAAACTATTTTGATATCTGCATTATTTTTGCCTTTCAATATAACTGTGGATTTGCCAGCTACGATAATACCATCGGGATCTAGCGCGCACTCAAAGTGACGCATGCCACTAATAATGATTTTTGGCGCATTCATCTGATTAAACCTTTTTGGAAACTTTTTCTTAAAAATATGACTCTCAATTATTGGAACCCTGTATTTTTTCTTTAGATAAGTCGTTGGCTCTAACGACCATAAAAAATAGTATTTCTCGATCGTTCCAGTATTGACAAACTTAAGGTGTCTTGAGCAATCAAAATCCCCGGCAGTTTTTAAATCAATTAATATCTTTTGAACTTCATATGCTTCCGAGACAGTAAAGGGATTTTCTGCGTAATAATCTTGGCTCACTTTCTGGGGACTCCTCATTATTTTCAAAATCAAGTCGAGATTTCTTGATAGTAAAAATCCCCAACTTTCTCCGTCGAGCACACTGCGTTGCGAAAAGATCTTTTTGCTAATATTGTAATCGGAATCAAAATGATCTACTTGAACGTCATTGTTGTTTAACAACTTGCTAATAAATACAATGACTGGAGAATTTCCTGCCTCAAATACCTTAACTTGATCGCAATTTCCAATTTTATAAACATAAGACAGCAACAGCTCTCTCAGGTTCTTTCCGTAACCTATTGCGAGCCATTTGTTAGGAGTAATAAAAACTGAATTTCCTCTGTTGTTCAAGAGTTTAACCCCTAGCTCCCAAAAAGGTATGTACAGGTCCCAATTTCCTTTTGCTGTGATATAGGATTTACTGATACTTTCTCTAAATTTAGGCATTAAGCGCACCATTGTTTCAGAGTCGACATAAGGCGGATTGGCAATCACCACATCAAAGCCTTTTTTCTCGTGGAATACTTCTGAAAAATACACCTCAAAATCAAACTCCTTATGCCCATCCGTAATCTGGGTGATTATTTCATCAATCTGCTTTTTGTATTCCTGCTTTTTCTTCGGGCTGGTTTCGTTAAAAAGAAGTGGTTTTAAGCGTTCCAATCCAGAAAATAAAGATAAATTAAAAAGATTCTTCTCTACACCCAGAAGCGAATCGCCGCAAACAATTTTATAATCTAAATTAGGAAGCGGTTTTATTTGCTTAATATCTTCTTCATCTACGACTAATGACAACCACAAACGAAGTTTAGCAATTTCAACCGCGCTGGGATCAATGTCTACGCCGTATAGCGATTTTTCAATGCACTCGCGCTTAAAGTTATAAATTGTTCTATTTGGGTTTTTGATATAGGCAGACAGCACATTTCTTGTTTTAACAACCTCGCCCATCATGCCAACTGGAAATGCACCACTTCCGATTGCCAGGTCGCACACTTTAATACTAGCAAGTTTTTCGTCTACCAGTTTTGCATTCAACCGGATGCTTTCGGGAAGCTTGTAAGAATAGGTATCGGTTTCTCTGCCCTTTGCTTCCACTGTCGCCTCATTTTCACCAACCTGCTCACCGTATTTGATAAGCGTCTCAATATCTTCCTTGCTGACCTTGCTTTCAAGTTCTGTTGTCAAATAGTTGATTAAACTTTGCTGGCACATATAATGGACTATTTCGCGGGGAGTGTAGTAGGTGCCTTTTGATTTACGGTCCTTGACTTCAAGCAAATTCTCAAAGACCTTTCCGAGCATCTCCGGATCAACCGCAACTTCTTTTTCCAACGGTTCATCTTCTTTAACGGTGAAGTTATAGCGGTCAAAGATATCTAAAATACCGTTACCAGTATCGCCTTCTTTGGTTTTGTAGGTATTGGAAAAAAGGTCGTTGGGGAGAAGAATATCAGTATGAACCCAGTCATAGTTATTTATGGGATCAAATAGCCCGCCATTTAAAAACGGAATCTTACATTTAAATTGATCATTCCAATGGTCAATATCCGAACGATCTCTTGCTAATGCGTCATAAAAAAGCGGTTCTAAAATATCGTTAAAAAAGTTTTTATACGTGCCGTGTTTTCCTTCTAACAGTTCTCGCAAAAAGTTTTTGGGACCCGTTCCCCAATCTGCATCGCGCTTGACACCAAACCATCCTTTTTTCTGTAAAAAGTAAAGAAAGACAATTTGTCCTAAAAGCTTTTTAGAAAAATCAACGGTATTAACACCTTTATCTTCAAAATCGGTTTTGATTTTTTTATCTTTCTTGACAACATCGTCCAATTTTTCTTTGGTCCATAAGAAGAGTTCCCGATACTTCTCAAAGAATTCCCTGGTAACCTTTTCAATGTTAAAAGCTTCTTCTAATTGAGCAAGGGTTGGGTTATTTTGATCATCGGCGAGTCTATCAACAAGCTGACTCTGGGCAGTATGGCTATTTTCATTAGCGCCGACAAGAAAAGACCACCTCCGTGCCGGTGTGAATTCTTCCTTTATTTTTATCCTGCCGTTTTTGCCTTCTTCAAAACAATAGTCCATTTTAACCAAAGAAAACCGCCAATCTTCTTCATTTGGCGAAACAAATGCTGCTAATGCGGCGTCTTTTAAGTCGCCTCCCCGGCTGCCATTCAGATACCAAGCAATGAAATTTCTTTGCATAGTGCGGGCACGCTCAATAGAGGTTTCTTTTTTAAGTTTTACAATAAGAACGTCAATTTTATGTTCGCTATCACTGTATTTGCCTATTCGTTCCAAAGAATTGATATATTGTTCGTATGCATCAGGAATGTAATTTCCCTTATAGGTAAAAGGAGCCTCTTCAATACTGTTAAGCAGATTCTTAACAAATCCAATAAATCTGCTTTTATCAAAAGATGTTTCAAAAGTTTCTTTTATAATTGCTTGAGCCTGCTTTTTATCCATAACTTACTCACCAGTTAAATATAATGATAGAATTACTTCCCGCTTGCCAAAAATAGTTGGCGAATATTCTACATAATGACCTTCCAGGAGCCGTTCAGGAATACGATTTTGAAGAGTCGCTAACACTTTAAAAGGATTCATAAAATCCTTATTTAATTCATTCAGGGCTTTAAGGGTTTCTTTTGTGGTCTGCTTGGGCAGTCCTCCTTCTTCAAGCTGGGTTAAGACTTTTTTCAGATATAATTCCTGCTCATCGGTGAATTGTTGCGTGTTTTTCAGGGTTACTTTTAAAATCCTGAGAACATTTGCTGCACTATCTCTTCCGCGCCTGTGTTGTGGCTCTGCCATTTCCTCGGTTGTGGCAAAAATAAATGCTTCTTTGTTTTTATCCAAAAGTTCATAAAACTTTTCAGGTAATTTCTGTTTCTTGGTATCAGACCTGCTTTCCAGTAGCTTTGCGGCAGAAAGAAAATCAAGCTCTTTGGGGTTTTCATTAGTTTTAACAATGAAAGACTTTTCCAGTTTCCCCCGCCTGAAATAAGTAAGAAGCGATTCCTTGTAATCATCACTTATTTTTGCGGTGCGGGCTTTTTTAGGAAGATGCTTGATTTTTTCAAATAATTCCGGATTTTTATCGCGGAGGGTCTTAATAACTTGCAGATACTTCAATTCACTTTCTTCTTTTTCATCTTCGCCGGTAAGAGTCTGCTTGGAAATTAACCTGTTGAAGAGTTCGTGTGAACCAACGGGTTCGCCTTCGGTTAAAAGTGTCGCATCCCCTCCTAACAAGGTCAAAAAGGCATTGATTTTGGATTCTGCTACTTCTTTAAGTTTAATCTGGTCATTGGATTGTTTTGTAGGGAAAAAGTTAAAGGTATAAATTGTGGGAAATTTCGTATCCACACGGTTGATGCGGCCGACTCTCTGCATCATACGGGTTGGATTCCAAGGAATATCGTAATTGATAACAGTATTGGAACGATGCAAATTGACGCCTTCAGATAACACCTCAGTAGATACCAGAATACGGTAGTCGTCTTTAGGATGACGCGCCCGGGCATCAAAGTTCTCAATCACTTTGTCGCGGATTGCCTCGCCTGAGCCGCCAGTAAAACAAAGGGCAATGTCAGGAAACTTTTCATCGATGTTTTTTACCAGATATTCGGCGGTTTCTTTAGATTCGGTAAAGACAATGAGTTTATTTTCTTTTAGAATTTTATCTTTTGAAAGTTCGCCTAAGAATTTAAGCAATTTTGGATCGCGAGTAACCTTTTGCCACAAGGATTGTACCTGTTTTAGTATCTCAAAATCACCTCTAAGGTCTTTTATAAAATCATCCCTGAATTCTTTTTTGTCATATCGCTCTGCTTTTCCTTCGTCAATTAAACGCTGAATGGCTTCATCGTCATCGTTTTCTAACAGTTCGAAAATTTTATTGGTGTATTTTTTGCTTACATATACATTTCCTTTATCGAATTCTTTAATAAACATCTCATAAGAATAAAGAAACCTTTCTACCGATTTTTTGAAGGCGAAGAAACTGCTTTCCAGCCTTTTTACCAGAAGGATTCTCATAAATTTGCCCATATTTCTTTGGGCTAACTCTTCAGGTTGTGATATCTCGCCTTTATAGTAAAGCATAGGCGTGTAGCGAGCGTATTTGAATTTTTTGGCAATGAGTTCAATGGTTTTGTTAAAAATCTCATCTTCAGCGTCATTTAATTCATAAAACAGGGGCTCAGGTTTTTCGGTATCGGGAAATTTTAGTTGTTCTCTTTCTAAATCTTCTTTAAAATATGTGGCAATTTCTGTTCTGGTACGGCGAACCATTAAACGTTTAAGAACTTTTTCACGAATTTCTTTAGCATTTTCCTTAACGATTTTAATATACTCCGCATAATCTCTCTGACGATCTAAACCTTTTAATTTCTTATAAAGGCTATTGAAAAATCCTTCCAAATCAGGAAGGTTAGGAATCGTACTCTTCTTTGCTTTTTGAAAAAGCTTAATCTGACTTAAGATATCCTTGGGTGAATTATTATAAGGTGTAGCGGTTACAAGAATTACTCGTTTGCCGCGGCATATTTCTGCCAATTTCTCATAGGAAATAGTAGCTTCTGTGCGGAAACGGTGGGCTTCGTCTATTACGATATTAGTATATTTTTCAGTTCCTCGGTCAATAATGTCGTCTAATTTTCCAAGTGATTCAAAATCTGCTGGTACCCTAAAATCAGAGAAAACATTGGGCCACGATCCAGGATTGGCTTTCTCAAGAAGCACAGGCGGTGCAATAACCAGTGTTCTGCCGTCAAGCTGGCCTGCGAGCATTGCTGAAACATAAGTTTTGCCAAGACCAACCACATCAGAAATAAAAACCCCACCATATTCCTCAAGAATCTTTTTGGCGTTTAAGACCGCCTGTTCTTGATATTCCAGTCTTTTAAATTCTTGTGGCAAATATTTAATGAATACCTCCCCAGTTTGGCTTAATTCATCTTTAAAATATTCGTACAAAAATTTAAGGTAAAGCTGGTAAGGAGTAATATTCTGATTAAGCCATGTTTTATCTTCTATGGTCTGAATATATCTTTCGCTGACATCAACAGCGTCTTTCCAAAGTTCCTCGAATTTTTGCTTGGCAAATTCATAGTCGGCACGGTTTTTTAACTCAACATTAAACTCAAGGTTCTCAATTAATCCTGCTTGAGTAAAATTACTGGATCCGGTAATAACCCTACCGACATCCCTATCACCTTCAACAAAAGTCATTATATATAGTTTGGCGTGGATATTTTGCGAAGGATATGCCTTTATTTCTAATTTTTTGTTTTTTATCCACTCAATAAATTTAACTACACCCTCTTCTACTTTTTGATTATCTTCAGAATCTTCTAATTCTTTTTCAACAAGACCCTGGAATTCTTGTTTTGTTTCGGCGTGAGAGAATTGAAGCAAATCAAATGTTTGGCGACTTGTGCTTATGCCAATAAGAATCCTAATTTTTTCGGTTTTCTCTAAAGATTTGTATATTACGTAAAACCCGCTTGTATAAAAAAACCCCGCAAGACAATCAAAAAACTTTGTATCTTTTATCAAAACCTCAAATCTTTCCTTCAGATTTTGATTATTTTCATTTGTGATAAAAGTTAAATCGGTATTCATATTTTTTCCTTTTTATTCGCTGTTTTATTCCTTCCTACTAATGAGTCTAGACTAATTCCAAAGGCATCGGCCAATTTAAGCAGAGTCCTCAAAGTAGGATGTTCAGCCGCTCCTTGCTCTATTTTTGTAATTGCATTGAAAGACAGTTCGGCCTTTTCAGCTAATTTCTGCTGGGTCCAATTGCGTTCTTTCCTCAATTCTTTAAGTCTCTTCGCAAGCATTTTTCTCCTTGACTAAATACTAATGTTTTAGTATTACATCTTTAGTGCTTAACCTGAGGTATTTGAACGTTATTATTTTACCATATAAAAGATCTTTTTAGGGATACGAAATTGCTTTTCGCGCACGACGGCAGAATGAGCATCTATGCAGCGATTTTCCTGTTTTGTTTCGTCATCATTTCTCATCTTCATTATCTTATTCCCTTTTATCTTAATCCACTCTTTTTCACAGTTACGCTTTCTTCACAGCCGTCATCAGGTTCATTGCCAGAATGCCAGCCCTCACTCATATCTCCGATCCATCCTTGCCCGCATATTTCACCCTATCCAATCCAAAATGCTCCTTGTCGTGACCAAAGCTTCCTTCGATCCGGTTCCGCTCTTTCTGTTTCTTCCGAAACTAGCGCTCGTTCTCGTGATCCTTCTTGGTTTTCCGTCCCAGCGGCCGTAAAGACGTCGTTTCACCTGCCGCTTCTTCTGAGGGGGAATGGGTCAATTGAACATAGGCTCTATTGGCAAATTTCTTTGTGTAGATTGTAAGGAGACCACCCTTAGAATAAAAATAGACTTATCCGCGTGTCACAAATACGTCACAAAATTTGCTTAAACTCGCCTAATTTGGCTTAATGGTGCTTAAAAGGAAAACAGTAGGAAAATCTTTGAAATCAGGGGAAAACTAATAAATAAGGGAGTAGCGGGGGTTGGATTTGAACCAACGACCTCCGGGTTATGAGCCCGACGAGCTACTCCATCATGTAGCCTTCAGCCCCCCCAGACTCCTCCTGGCATCCTCGACTTCGTGGAGGCCGGGGGTCGGCGTTTTTCCAGAGGTCGACGAATTGGCGGTAGTGCTCTTCCGCTTTCAGCTTATCCCCTGTTTTCTCATAAATCGTGCCAAGCATGTAGAAGCTCTTAGCGTAGATGTCGCCGAAATTAAGCCGGCCCGTTGTCAGGCCGATGATTTTTTCGAACTCCGCCCTGGCCTTCTCCAGGCCGTCCGGCTGCCCAAGGAATTCAGGTTCAAGGATGATTATATATTCATCAAGAAATCTGGCAATGCCGTCATTTTGAATCCCGCCAAGAATTCGTGGGATTCTCTGATTGGGAGCCTCGACAAGTTTACGGCTGATTTCATGACCGAACGCCGGCAGCCAAAGGCTCAAAAAGGCAAGCCGTTCTGGTGACCAACAAGATGAGTAAATTCCGGCGGATTAAAGAACTCAAAGTCGAGAACTGGCTGGACTAGGGGTGCCTCCCTTTTCCCCCATTTCATGCAGGCTTTCGGCTATTCCGTAGGGATGTCCTCATCGCGCCGAGGCCCGCTTGGGCCGAGCGATATAGATAAGGATATGATTTCCGTAACACACGTCACTCAAGGCCCATCTTCGCAAGTATCGACTTGAACCTTGACTCTTGGCGGAGAGGATCCAGATCTGCGCTTGTGTTCATGACTATGAGCGTAGGATCACGCCTCTCATAAGCTCGCTCGAGCCACGTTAACGCTTGATCTTTGTCATCTAGATTGAGGTAAACAAGGGCTGTATAATAAGCGATATTCCCGATATCGATTTCCTCATATAACCGCTCTAATTCATTGAGGAGCTTACGTGCCTCAGCCTCTTGCCCAGATTGTATATAGGCTCTAGAGAGCGCTGCCAAATGCTGCGGAAGTCTTCCGTCTATATCTATCAACCTCTTGGCTCCTTCGATAGTATCTTCTTCAGAAACACTGGAAGCAAGTAACTCAGCTCTCTTTTTGAACTGTTCTTCTGCTTTCTCAACATCCCCTTTGAGTCTATACACTAAACCGAGAAAGCTATAAGCCATAGACTGCAGCGGATCAATACGCAAAGAAGTTTTAAGTTCAGCTTCGGCCTCAGCAAGCCTTTTTGACCGCGCTAAAAGAAGTCCGTATTCATAATGAGCACTAAAGGTGTTCGGGTTCAAATCTATAGCGCGCTTGAACTCACGCTCAGCTTCCTTCCAAGCCCAGTCGAACACTTCTAGGATAACGCCCAGGGAAGCGTGCGCCTCAGGTGAATTCTCGTCCAACTCAAGGGCTTTCTGCGCTGCGTTTTTGGCCTGTTGTGCCCCCTCGTCTCTCGGCATCATGGAAAATACGCCGAGCAGCATATACGTATCTGCCAATCCGGCATAGGCTGAAGAATATCTCGGGTCTTTTTCGATGGCCTGTTCGAAGTAGTTTTTGGCTTTTAAAAAATTTCCTTTGTTTTCGATCCAACGAAAATACCTGCCCTGTAAATACAATTGATAGGCTTCAGTGCTGGTTGTATCACGCTTTGTGAGTCCCTCTCTTTCACCCGCAACAAGTTTGACCTTGAGCGTTTCCACAATATTACGGGAGATTTCATCCTGAATGCTGAACATGTCATCCAACTCACGATCGTATTGTTCCGACCAAAGCAGAGACTCATCGGCCGCATTGATAAGCTGGGTGGTTATACGAATCCTGTTTCCTGCCCTCTGCAGACTTCCCATGAGCACCGACTTGACATCGAGTTTCTCGCCGATGTCCCTGATCATTTGATCCTTGCCCTGGAATGAGAACGAAGAAGTTCTGGCCGGGACTCTCAGGTCTCTGATCTTGCTCAATCCATTGATCAATGATTCGGCCAAACCGACACATAAGTAATCTTGATCTTTTTGGGGGCTTAAATCTTCAAAAGGAAGCACAGCAATGGACTTTTTGGCCGAGGCTGCAGGAGCCGCTTCTTTTTTGGGGAATATCTTCCAGATGACAATCGCAGCAATGACAAGAAATAAAAGCCCAAGAGCGGGCAGAAGAACTCTTTTCAGTCCAAAAGTGACGGTGATTTCCTTCGAAGTGAAAGCCTTTTTCTCAGGCACGACCCGCTCCGTGGTTGGAATTCCCTTTTCGATTTTTTCCAGCTCGGAGCGAACTTCAGGAGCAGTCTGATATCTATTGGTTTTATCTTTTTCCAGGCATTTTAAAATAACCGAGCTCAAGTCCTCAGGGATGTTGGGATTAATCTGCTTCGGGTTCTTCGGTATCTCCCCCTTGTGTTTCATGGCGACGCTTAAGGCTGTCTCCCCTTCAAACGGCACGCGGCCCGTCGCCATCTCATACAGGATGATGCCCAGGGAGTAGATATCGGACCGATAATCGACCTCTTTTGCTTCCGCCTGCTCGGGAGACATATATTCCGGCGTCCCTATCAGCACGCTCGGTCCAGTTATTCCTTTTTCTCTCGTTGACCGGGCTATACCAAAGTCCATAATCTTGGCGTTTCCACCCTTGTCGATCATGATGTTCTGGGGCTTCAAATCCCTGTGCACAACTCCCAGGCTATGGGCTTCGGCAAGACCATCGCAGACTTGCCTCCCGATGCTCAACACGGCCCCGATGCTCAGCCCAGCAGCCATCCGGATCATGCTCTTTAAGTCCTCGCCCTGAACATATTCCATCGTGATGAAATGCGTGCCCTCTGCCTTGCCCAGGTCATACATCCCGCAGACATTCTTATGTCTGATCTTGCGGGCATACTTCAGCTCGTTCGAGAAACGTTCGATCGTCTCTCTGTCGGAAGCAATTTCAGGCTTCAGGAGCTTCAAGGCCACTTTTTCCTTAATATCTGTGTCAAAGACTTTGTAGACTCTACCCATGCCTCCCTTGCCCAACTCTTCGATGATCTGATAGCGCCCGGCAAAGGCCGAGCCGGTTGTGAGTTCTTTGATGGGAGTTTGAAGGGTCTCAGTCTGAAAAACGGAGATGTCCTTTGAAGACGGGAGTGGCGTGGCGCACTTTTTACAAAATTGGGAATCTGAAGTGTTATCAGTATCGCATTTGGGGCATTTGATGGTCACTACTGATCCCTTTATCAAGTATGGCTAAAGATTAGCAGGGAATGGGTAGATTAGTCAATTAAAAACAGACCTCTCCCCGTGTGCCAACTGTGAGATAAAATGGACTGAAAAGCGCTGAAAATTACGGTTTAGGGTTGAAAGACAAAGTTAATATAAGCACTTGAAATATCAGGGGAAAAGGCACAAATGAGGGTGGGGTGAGTGAGGGGTCTCGAACCCCCAACCTTCGGATCCACAGTCCGATGCTCTATCAAAAAGCAAGACCTCTCCCCGTGTAACGCCGGTGTCACAGAATTTGCCTAAACTCGCCTAATTTGGCTTAATGGTGCTTAAAAGAAAAACAAAGGATAGTGGCTGATTTTCAGGGGAAACTAGGAAAATAAGGCTGGCTGGGAAGCCAGGAGTCGAACCTAGATTCCATGATCCAGAGTCATGTGTCCCCTTTTATTGGAGACTCAACCTAAAAATCCGTGTGGACAATTTGTGGACAAATTGGGGACAAAATCGCTCAAAACGGCTCAGTTTAGGTGACACAGGCTAAAAACAAAAATCAGGGAAAATGCTTAATAAATAAGGGGAAAAGGGAGTGATCTGTGGAGGACTCGAACCTCCAAACTGGGGATTAAGAGTCCACTAGTCGCTTCTTTTAGTTATATGTTTTTAAGTAAATTACAGATTTTGGAATTTCTGTGATGTCGACTTTATGACGGGTTTAAAGTTTGACTAAGCAGTATTATTTGTATCTTAGGCAGGCTCAATAAAGTTGAAAGGAATTAATTTGGTAATAGTTTTATCAATTGGGTCAAAATAATGCCCTTCATCAAAAGGAAACCAAATTCCTGAATAGTTCCTACACAAAGTTATTTCGTAGGTTAGTCTTACTATTGAATTATAAATTGCCAGTCTGCCAACAAAGGCATTTCCCTTCCGCTCTATAACAATTATATGCCCTGGCAGCCATCTTTTTTTCAATTTCAATTCTTTATAATAAATGGGCTTTTCGGTAATATTGAAAAAATCATTAACATTTCCTGAATCATATCTAATAAATTCCCTAATCGTATTAAAATCATCCCTTAAGATAATTTTTTTTAGGTGGCATGCGAAATAATTAAAGACTATTTTGCATAGCCCCCTAGAAATTGTTCGGTCAATTCTTGCTTGTATTAAAACAGGAATTAATTCAATTATTTTATCAACATTCAACTCTACCCTCTTTGTAATCTTCACCTCCATCCCTTTGTTCCTCATAATTTTCAATAGCTTTTCGTAGTCTCCATAGAATCTCATCTCTTTATTGGTAAGGTCATATTTTAATCTATCTAGCTCTGATTTTTCAGGAATTTCGTTTTCCCTGAAAGCATGATACTCATTTTTTTCAATATTATAGATTTCAACTTGAGTATCTAATTCAATGTCATTTTTTCTTCCCCCCGTTGGAAAAGTAGGAATTACATATAGCCCTTTGAGTTTATGTCCCTTGTCAACTCTTAATATTAATCTCTTATACTTTGGCTCTTTTTTGGGCTTGATTCCGATTCGATACCTTGCTATTCCTTCTAAAGAATCTCTCCCCAGGCAATTATCTAAATTATTGCCAAAATATTGATTACATTCGTCACATACAATACTATGAAGAACAGGGTTAATGTCTTTAAATTTACCTAAGCACTTGGGCATGACATGCTCCCTGCCTTTATAAGAACTCATTTCTTTGTTTTTCATACAGTAAATGCAAATCATTTGATTTCTGATTAATTGCAGTATAAAGATATTGATATCGTTTTATTTTCAAATTCTATCATGTTTTTTTTCTTTATTTCCCAGTCTATAAGAAATCTTGTCAATTTATCAACAACTTCCCGCCGGTTTTTGGCGTCGGGTGCGCATATGGCATGGTCATTTCGATTGAGGAATGGCCAGATACCTGCTTCAGAGTGATGAGATTCATACAGCCCGTAAGTATGCACAGGACACAGCCGTGTGCCAACGATATGCCAAAATCGAATGAAAAGCGCTGAGGTTTTCTATGCCCTCAAATAATCTTTATCAAAATTTGTGGACAAATTGGGGACAAAATCGCTCAAAACGGCTCAGTTTAAGTGACTCAGGCTAAAAATAAAATCAGGCTAAATTGCTGAAAAAGAGAAAAATGCTGGTGCGCCTGACAGGAGTTGAATCTGTGACCTACGAATCCAGAGTCCGTCATTCAATTTCAAAATAGTCTTTTCCATATGTTGCAAATATGCAACAAAAATGACTGATTTACGCTGAAATTATGGTATGGCGGTTAAAAACTAGGAAGACCTAAAAATCACCGAAAATCGTTGACACAAAAGGTGTTATCTGGTATTTTCTCCCCGACGGCGCTATCGTCTAGAGGCCCAGGACAGGTGGTTCTCAGCCATCAGACCGGGGTTCGAATCCCCGTAGCGCTGCCAATTTCCTTTAAACTTACTCCTCTTTGGCTTTGGGCCAGTTGACTCCTTTCTGATTCCTTGATATTCTTTTGCCAGCGAGATAAGGGGAAGGCATTGGCTATTAATTGCCCTAAATGTCATTTTGATAATCCCGAAGATACTCGTTTTTGCGGCAACTGTGCAGCGCCACTTCATCCCTTAAAGGATATATCTGTTTCTCAAACAGAGACCCTAAAAACTCCCATCAAAGAACTCACCACGGGTTCAACCTTTGCTGGCCGATATCAGGTTATTGAAGAGCTAGGCAAAGGTGGGATGGGCAGAGTCTATAAGGTCTTCGACACAGATATTAAGGAAAAAGTGGCCTTGAAGTTGCTGAAGCCTGAAATTGCTTCCGACAGAGAGACGATTGAACGTTTCTCGAATGAGCTGAAGTATGCCCGCAAAATCAGCCAGCGGAATGTCTGCCGGATGTATGACCTGGGCAAGGCAGAGGGGACGCATTTCATCACGATGGAATACGTCCACGGAGAAGATCTCAAAAGTATGATCCGTATGTCCATTGGCCTTACCGTTGGAACCGTGCTAAGCATCGGAAAACAAGTCTGTGATGGTCTGGCTGAGGCTCACAGTCTTGGCGTTGTGCACAGGGATCTGAAGCCGCAGAACATCATGATCGATAAAGGCGGGAACGCCAAGATCATGGACTTTGGCATAGCCCGGTCTATAAGGGAGAAAGGGATTACCGGTCCAAGCGTGATGATAGGGACACCGGAGTATATGTCCCCCGAGCAGGCAGAAGCGGAAGAGGTCGATCATCGGTCCGATATCTATTCGCTGGGGATCATCCTGTATGAGATGGTAACAGGAAGAGTGCCGTTCGAGGGGGATACGGCCTTAAGCATCGCCATGAAACATAAAGGTGAGAGTCCAAAGAACCCGAAGCAATTTAATCCCAATATTCCTGATGACCTGAGCGGCGTCATTCTCAAATGCCTGGAAAAGGACAAAGCGAAGAGATATCAGACTGCAGCTGAAGTACGCTCAGAGCTGGAGAAAATTGAAAAGGGCATACCAACAACAGATCGGATTGTGCCGAAGAGGAAGCCCCCTACTTCGCGGGAGATCACAGTCAAATTCAGCCTGAAGAAGTTACTCATCCCTGGTCTTGTTGTAGCAGCGCTTGTCATTGCGGCAGTGATTATCATTTGGCGGATTATTCCCCAAAAAGAAGCTGCTCCAGCCAAATCCGGCAAACCCTCCATTGCTGTGCTGTACTTTGAAAACAACACAGGCGATCAAAGCCTGGAACACTGGAGAAAAGCTCTTGCTGATTTGTTAACTACAGACCTGCTCCAGTCAAAGTACCTCAGGGTCCTCACGGGAGATATGCTCAGTAGCCTGCTCAGTGAGCTTGGGCAAGTTGAGGCCAGACATTTCTCATCCACGGTCATAGAAAAACTGTCAGACAAAGCAGGTCTCGATTTCGTCGTTAGAGGAAGCTATGCCAAGTCGGGATCTGCGATCAGGATCGACGCCGTTCTCCAGAAAACAAGCACAGGAGAAGCTATAGCAGCGGAGAGGGTAGAAGCAGCCAGCGAGGCGCAGATCTTTCCTGTGGTGGATGAGCTCACACGTCGAATAAAGAAGAGCCTGCCGCTTACTGCGACGGAGTTAGCAACAGACATTGACAACGAACTTGGAAAGATCACTACGAGTTCTCCGGCAGCCTACCGGCTGTTTTCCGAGGGGATCAGAGCCAACTGGCGTGGAGATTATGATCAGTCTCTCCAATTGCTCCGGGAAGCTGTTGCCATCGACCCTTTGTTTGCCTCGGCCTATCGAGTGATGGGTAATGTATTGGGAAGACTCGGCCTTCCATCACAAGCCAAAATCAATATGGAGAAGGCCGCAGAACTCTCTGATCGAACCTCGGACAGAGAGAGGCTTCTAATCCTTGGAGACTTCTACCGCTCGTCCTCCGACAAAACATATGACAAGGCAATCGAGGCTTATGGAGAACTGCTTCGACTTTACCCCGATGATCACATCGTCAATACCAACCTTGGAATCGTTTACTTTGATTTGGAAGAATGGGATAAAGCGCTGGAAAGGTTTGGAGTCGGTTATAAGACATGGACCAGGTATCAATATTTATCTGCCACCTATATGGCATTGGGGCAGCATGATAAACTGCCGGAAGTCCTGAGCGAATATCTGAGCAGTTCACCAAACAGTGGCTTGCCGCATTATCTCCTTGCCCAGACTTATCTCTGCCAGGGAAAGCTGGACCAAGCTTCAGTCGAGATCGATGAGGCACTGGCCCTTGGTCCGACGAATAACGATTTTATAGAGACCAGGGGTGATGTCTATCAGTATCACGGAGATTTCTCAAAAGCGGAGGAAGAATATCAAAAACTCATACAAGCTTTTGATCAGGTAGCACAACTCTATGGCCTGCTAAAACTGCAAGGCTTACAATTGCTTGGGGGACGATTTGGGCGTGCTGAGGAAATCGGAAGTCAGGGCGTTGAGCTTGCGAGGGAAATCGATCAAAGTGAATTGGAGTATATGTTCCACTTGGTACGTGCGTGGATTTATATAAACCGTTTAAAATCCGATGAGGCCCTGCGGGAATGCGATGCAGCCTGGAGAATTGGGGTGGAATCTGGACGCTTGGTCTTCCAGGCTCGCGCCATGCATATCAGAGGGATCGCCTGCGTCCTGGCCAACTCACCCAAATCGGCGGAACAAGCAGCAGATGAGATCCGGAAGATAAGCAGAACGCGGTTTCACGAAAAGGAGAACAGGCGCTCTTACCATCTTGCGGGATGGATGGAGCAAAAGAAGAACAATTTGCCTGAGGCTATCAAATTGTTCGAGCAAGCCAAATCGCTGCTGCCTTCCCAATACTATGTGCCAAACTCTGTTCGTGTACAGTCGCCGCAGAGTTATGAGCACGCATTTTATCTTGAGCCGCTGGCGGCAGCCTATTACAGGGCAGGGCAGTTGGAGAAGGCCAAGAAGCAGTACGAGGAGATCACCACTCTCACTGTGGGTAGAGTCTACTTTGGCGACCTGTATGCAAAGAGCCTCTACATGCTGGGCAAGATAAATGATGAAATGGACAGAAAAGCCGAGGCCCTCGAGTACTACCAAAAATTCCTCGACCTCTGGAAGGATGCCGACCCCGGCCAGCCCGAAGTTGAGGATGCAAGGAAGAGGATAGCGGGGCTGAAGGGCAGATGATAGGGTAGCTCGTCGAGCTCATAACCCGGAGGTCGTTGGTTCGAATCCCCGTAGCGCTGACCACTTCCATAAAACTTATTCCTCTTTGGCTTTGGGCCAGTTGACTCCTTTCTCATTCCTTGATATTCTTTTGCTCGCGAGATAAGGGGAAGGCATTGGCTATTAATTGCCCTAAATGTCATTTTGAGAATCCTGACAATACTCTTTTCTGTGGGAAGTGCGGGACACAGCTTCCCTCAGCCAAAGATTTCTCTTTAACTCAAACCCTTGAGACACCCAAGTTAGAATTAGCCACAGGCTCTACCTTCGCTGGTCGGTACCAGATTATCGAGGAGCTTGGTAAAGGTGGTATGGGAAAGATCTACAGGGCAATCGACAAGAAGTTAAACGAAGAGGTGGCACTGAAGCTCATAAAACCTGAGATCGTCTCGGATAAAAAGACTGTGGAACGCTTTAGCAATGAGCTGAAATTAGCGCGCAAGATTGCTCATAAGAATGTGGCTCGGACGTTTGATCTTAATGAAGAGAAAGGGACTCACTATATCACGATGGAGTATGTGAGGGGAGAGGATTTAAAGAGACTGATTAGGAAAATGATCCAGTTAAGTGCTGGACAAGCGATATCCATAGAGCTAAACAGGTCTGCGATGGGTTGGATGAGGCTCATCGTTTAGGAATTGTCCACAGGGATTTAAAGCCACAAAACATTATGGTTGATGAGGAAGGAAATGCCCGGATCATGGATTTTGGAATTGCCCGGTCCTTGACTGAGAAGGGCATCACAGGCGCGGGTGTAATGTTAGGCACCCCAGAATACATGTCGCCTGAGCAGGTGGAAGGAAAGGAAGTCGATCAGCGCTCAGATGTTTATTCGCTCGGAGTCATTCTCTATGAGATGGTGACAGGCCGGGTACCGTTTGAAGGAGATACGGCTTTAAGCATCGCCATGAAGCACAAGGGGGAGATTCCCCGCAACCCAAAAGAGATCAATCCCAACCTGCCTGAAAGCCTGAATCGTCTCATTCTGAAATGTCTGGAAAAGAATAAGGCAGAACGATACCAGAGTGCAGCCGAAGTTCGCTCAGAGCTTGCTAGGATAGAAGAAGGTATCCCGACGACGGAGAAAGCCATTCCTAAAAGGAAGCCTTTCACTTCAAAAGAGATAACAGTAACATTCCCCCTGAAAAAGTTATTGATTCCTGTATCAATAGCTGCAATTCTTGTGGTCGCCGCTGTGCTCATCTGGCAGCTCCTTCCCAAGAAGGAAGTTGTTCCAGTACCATCAGATAAGCCATCCCTTGCCATCATGTATTTCAAGAATAATACCGGGGATCAAAACCTGGAGCACTGGAGAACAGCTCTTTCTGATCTGTTGATTGCAGACCTCACCCAGTCCAAGTATATCCGGGTGTTGAGCGGAGATATGCTCTTCGATATTTTGAGACAGCTGAGCCTCCTCGAGGCGAAGACTTATTCGAGAGAAGAGCTTAAGAAAGTGGCTTCCCGGGGAGGAGTCAACCATATTCTGCTGGGAGATTTCTCTAGGGCTGGCGAAAATTTCCGGATCAACATCGTGCTTCAAAAAGCTGACACAGGAGAACTCGTGGGCTCTGAATCAGTGGACGGGAAGAGAGAAGAGAATCTCATCTCGATGGTGGATACGCTGACAAAAAGAATCAAGGTGAATTTTAAGCTGTCCAAAGAGGAAATAGCAGCCGACATGGATAAGGAAGTCGGGAAGATCACGACCAGCTCCACTCAGGCCTACGAGTATTACGACGAGGGGAGGAACCTCCACCTCAGAGGTGAATATCGTGAGAGCATCCAGCTTATGGAGAAAGCATTGGCCATCGACCCCGAGTTTGCCATGGCTTACAGAAGCATGGCCATGTCCTACAGCAATCTCCTCATGTTTTCTGAAAGCAAAAAGCACCTCCAAAAAGCTTTTGAGTTGAAGGACCGATTATCAGATAGAGAACGCTATCTCATCGAGGGTGAATTCTTCCGCGCTACGGAGAAGACATACAATAAAGCGATTGAGGCCTACACAAACCTCTTGAAGCTCTATCCTGATGATTCAATCGCTAACTCCAATTTGGGCATCTTATATGTTGATTTAGAGGAATGGGATAAAGCCATCAAGCAGTATGAAGAGCAAATCCAGAGGAGGGATAAATCATTTTTTCCCTATGTCAATCAATCAGAAGCCTACAGGGCAAAAGGAATGTACGATAAAGCTAGAGAAGTTCTTGAGCTGCATATTGATAATTTTGGAGACAGTGCTCCCATCCGTGAGGAATTAGCCCTGAATTATTTCTTCCAGGGAAAGTATGATCTTGCCCTTGTCGAAACGAAAAAAGCTCTCTCCCTTGACCCGGATGATATCATGGCGGTGATACAGGAGGGGATTATTTTCCATTGCTGGGGAGATTTGGCAGAAGCCGAAAAAAAGTATCTCGAGGTTCTTGATAAAGAAGAGTTAGGATATCATTTGTATGCCAGAGCTGTTTATGGAAGTCTGAATTTGTTGAAGGGAAGGATGAAGGATGAAAGGAGCCAGTGTGAGCAGGGAATTGAGCTGGCTGAAAGGCTTGGCGATAACTGGTGGAAGGCGGTTTTCCATACGTGGTCAGCTTATAGCTATCTCAAGTCAGGGAAGCCAGAGGAGGCGTTAAAGGAGAGTGATTTGGCCTGGAATGTGGCTCAGGGAGTGAATGATGACCTGAGATGGCAGAGGCGTGCACTTCTTTTCAAAGGCCTGGCTTATATCGAGATGAAATCACTGAGTGCAGCCCAAAAAACAGCAGATGAGCTCAAGAAATTAATCGATGAAGGAATGAACAAAAAAGAAATAAGACTCTATGACTATCTCCTGGGAGTGATTAGCTCGAAAAAAAGAATTACTCCAAGGCTATTGAATATTTTCAGAGAGCCATTTCCTTATCGCCTTTTCCATCTGGCATAGGGCCGTTTACATGTGATCAGGCCTGGTTTGCTGAGTGCTTGGCGTTGGCTTATTACCAAGCGGGAGATAAGGAAAGAGCACAAAAGGAGTATGAAGATATTGCATCCATAAGCACAGGGAAACTTTATTGGGGAGATATCTGTGCCAGGAGCATTTATATGCTCGGCAAGATCTATGAAGAGCAAGGCAACAAATCCAAAGCCATTGAGCATTTCCAGAAATTCCTCGACCTCTGGAAAGACGCCGACTCCGGTCTCCCCGAGGTCGAGGATGCCCGGAATAGGTTGGAGGGACTGAAGAAATAAATGCGTTGGTTCTAAAAAATTTTTCCTTAAAAAGGAGGAAATCATGAATCGCTATCTATCGTATTTGCTATGAGCGGCTCTCATTTCTCTAACTGCCCTTGCATGCAAGCCCTCAGCGCCGACTGGGCTGAGTGAGACAGACAAGGTCGCAATCCAAAAAGTCCTCGATGAAGCAGTGAGACTGGGGAACGCCCCAACAAAAGACTGGGCGGCCTACGTGAGAGCCTATTATGCAGAGGATGCGGTGGTCTTACCGCCAAACGGCCCTTCGGTTCAAGGTTGGGCTGAGATGGGCTCCTGGTTTGCCTCGGCTCCATCAATATCGGATTTTAAGCCAGAAATAATCGAGGTCGATGGTCGGGGTGATCTTGCCTATGTCCGTGGGAAGTACTCTATGATGATCACTCTCCCAGGAGCCTCAGAGCCAGTGAAAGATACTGGAAAGTATATCGAAATCTGGCGAAAGCAAACAGACGGTTCGTGGAGAGTGATCCGCGACATCTTCAATTCGGACCTGCCGCTCCCGGCTCCCGAAGTAAAGGCGGGGGAGAAGAAATAGTCTAGTTCACTTGGATTGACAGTATAGAGCCAGAAAGCAATACTGCAAATTCCTTGACCTCTGGAAAGACGCCGACCCCGGAATTCCTGAAGTTGAGGATGCTAGGAAGAGGCTGGCCGGGCTGAAGGCTACATGATAGGGTAGCTCGTCGAGCTCATAACCCGGAGGTCGTTGGTTCAAATCCCCGTAGCCCTGCCATCTTTAACTCCTGAGATTAGAGGGGCTTAAACCTTTCTGATAGTCAGCCGCCATAGTCTCATTTCAGCGTAAATCAGCCAAATTTTTTGCATATTCGCAACACCAGCCCAGAATTGCCGATAGACTTTGGAAGAGAATGATTTGGCTGTCATTACGAACACCCAAAAGGTGCGTGGCAATCCCAGCATTGACATGTTACTATCGGCAATCTTGGGTCGGAGAAGTCCGTTGTGGTTGTTTGGATGCTGTGATAAAATAAAAAACTCTAGGGAGCAAATTCCATGTCATTATTATCCAGGTCAGAGATAGACTCTGCTGAAAAAGAAAAAAGGGCTGCGGCCGGCAATTCTGTCCTTGCTGCGCTCTTCCTCACCTCCATGAAATTGATAGTGGGACTCCTCACGGGAAGTCTGGGTATTTTGGCCGAAGCCGTGCATTCTGGCCTGGATCTTGTGGCCGCATTTATCACTTTATTGGCTGTTCGCGTCTCCGATAAACCTGCGGATTACGAACATCCCTACGGCCACGGCAAGATTGAAAACTTTTCCGCCCTGATTGAGACTCTGTTGCTTTTCATCACCTGCACCTGGATTATTTACGAAGCAGTTCAGCGAATTTTCTTCCATTCCGCTCGAATCAATCCCAGCCTCTGGGCTTTCCTAATCATGGCCGTTTCCATTGCGGTTGATATCAGCCGTTCCAGGATGCTTTACGGCGCTGCCCGGAGACATCACAGCCAGGCTCTTGAGGCTGACGCCCTTCATTTTTCGACGGATGTCTGGAGCTCCAGCGTTGTTATCGGCGGACTCACGCTGGTCTGGCTTGGACAAAATGTCTTTCCTCGACAGGCCAATCTCCTTCAGAGGTCCGATGCTGTAGCGGCTCTGGGCGTGGCCTTCATCATCGTCTTCGTCAGCTATAAGCTGGGAAAACGCACGGTGGATGTGCTTTTGGACCGGGCGCCTGACGGGATACCTCAGAAAATTAGCGAGGCCGCAGGAAAAGTCGAAGGCGTGGTGAATATCAGGCAGGTCCGCGTGCGGCGCTCGGGCCCCAGCTTTTTTGTAGATATGACCGTGGAGGTCGACCGCAACCTGTCCTTTGAACGCACCCACGCCATCGCCGAAGCCGTTGAGGCCCGCGTGCAGGGCATCGCGCCTGGCGCCGATGTCATCATTCATACTGACCCGCGGGAAGTCGAGCGCGAGACAATGGCCAAGCGCATTCGCGCTGTGGCCTACAGGAATCAGATGGCTGTGCATAACATCAGCATGCATGAAGATAATGACCGGATCTATGTAGACCTGCACTTGGAAGTCGATGACCATCTGTCACTCAATCAAGCTCATGAGCTGGCCAGCCATGTCGAACAAGATCTGCGGGAGGATATGCCGGAAATCACGAAGGTAAATACGCACATCGAATCCCGCGGCACTAGCTTGGGAGATGGCGAGGATGTAACAGCCCAGGAGGATGCGCTCGTAGAGAAGATCAGAAAAATCACAGAAGAGATCGCCGGAACATCGCGCTGCCACGATGCCATGGTGCACCGCCACGGGAATAAATTTTCGGTCTCCCTCCACTGTAATTTTGAAAAAGAACTTTCCATCATCCAGGTTCATGATTTATCCTCCCGCATAGAGGCGAGTTTGAAGAATCGAATTTCCAATCTGGACCGTGTCCTGGTCCATGCAGAGCCAGATATAAAGTAAAGGGGACGTTCCCCAAGGTGCCACCCTTTAGAGCGTAAAGGTGAAAATTTAATATCTAAGCCGTGAAGTTTTTAAAAAATATTTTAGCAAGCCAATTTGTGATTTTAATTTTGGAGTGATAAAATTAGCATCAAGTTACTAATAGAAGCTGTGAAATAAACTTTCGCAGAAGAAATCATAGTCGGCTTTCCGAGCAAAGTGCTGGTTATCGCTGATTACGAAAACGCGCATTTCATCGAAAAAATTGACACCAACATTGATTTTGTCCTTTCGTGCGGAGATTTTAACTTCAAGATACTCGAGGAAATTTACGAGCGATTCAAAAAGCCAATTTTTGCTGTCAAAGGAAATCACGATTCTCAAGCTCCCTTTCCTCGGTTTGTCCAAGATGTTCACTTCAAGGTTGTTCAGCACAGAGATTGGTTTATTGGTGGGTGGCAGGGAGTGCCCAGCTACAAATCGACAGGGCCTTATGAGTGGGATGACTCAAACGCTTTGTCCCAGCTCAACAAATTTCCCTATGTGGATATTTTTATCTGCCATGCGCCTGTGTATAAGCTAACAGATGAAGAGGATTACGCTCATCAAGGAAGCGAAGCAATTCTAAGCTACATTAAAGAAAAACAACCAAAATATGTCTACCATGGTCATGTCCATTCCAAAATCGGGACAATGATTGGCAGAACCGCAGTTATGGGCGTCTTTGGAGCAAAAACTTTTACCCTTACCTGAAAAATATTACTCCAATTATTGAAGCCATACGTATTTCTTAAGCATCAGAAAACTTATTTTTGCCTTATCTCTAACTCAATTTTTAAAGGGAAATGAAACTAATCCTATTTGACATATAGAATCTATTATTTTAATATATAAAGTTACTACTTCTTAAAAAGCATTAAAAAATAAGATCTTTCAAGAGAAGGAGTTTCTTTTGAAAAATTTACTCAATAAACAAGAAATAAGTAGGCGGGAATTTTTCAGGCGGGTTGCAGGAGGAGTTTTTGTCTCTTTTCTCAGCCCTTTTCCTCGTCAGACAAGAGCTGAGGCCAATACGCTTAATGATATCTTCTGGATTAAAAATATACCAGACCAGCCTTTCTATAGCGGAGGCGATGGCAATTACCACATTGGGCTTGATACACTTCTTTATCTGATGGGGGAGAAGGGTCTCAAATTTTATCGCTCCTCCAAGGAAACAATCTTCAGCGGGCCATCAGGATTGATTGCACCTGAGGATGTGGTCCTGATTAAGGTTAATGCCCAGTGGAAATACCGGGGTTGTACCAGTAGCGATCTTGTTCGGGGTTTGATTCAAAGAATTCTAAACCATCCAGATGTATTCACTGGAGAAATGGTAATCTTTGAGAATGGCCAGGGACGAGGAAGTCTCAATTGCGATACGAGCTCCTCTTATCAAGACGCAAATGTCCATGCTAACGCCAATGATGAAGGCCATAGCTTTCTCTATCTTGTGAACAACGTTTTCCATGATCCAAGAGTTTCTGCCCATCTTCTGGATTCGATTAGAGGAAAGTTTATTGGAGAAAATGATCATCGAACCGATGGTTATCGAGTCTATGAAAATGTTTCTTATCCTTGTTTTACAACTGCCGGAGGCAACCGGGTAGAGTTGAGGGAAGGAATATGGAAGGGAAATGGATACAGCCAGAATTTCAAATTGATCAACGTGCCTGTGCTCAAGCATCATGACCAGGGAGGTTCGGAAATTACTGCAAGCTTGAAACATTTCTATGGAGTTGTCTCTATGTCCGACGGCCAAAGCAGCCTTCGCCACTACAGCAGCCTTGGGGAAACTTGCGGGAAGATGGCGGCTTCTGTCTGTACGCCAGTCTTGAATATTGTGGATGCAATCTGGGTATCCTACTCTTCTTTGACTGGATATCCTTCCAGCACAACCTTCAGGGCAAATCAGATTTTGGCCAGCCAGGATCCTGTAGCCCTGGATTATTGGGCGGCAAAATATATTCTCTATCCCATCGATTCTAATTTCCGACATCACCCAGCTTTTTCTGGCATAGATAAATGGCTCACGGATTCATGTGATATCATCAACCAGCGAGGCGGTCTGAAGAATCCTGAGAAGGGGATTCTGGTTGACAGGGTTACAAAAAAAGAAGAAGAGATAAGGGCCCATTCTTGTGATTCAAAACAGTTCCTGAAAGAGGCAGTGATCACTCTTTCAAGTGCAAACTTAAATTTCATTGCGGGCCCCTCCGTTGTAAAAACTCAGGATAAATACTTTGATGTTCTCAATTCTGGTGTCGGAGAGTTTAGCTGGAGAATAGAAAAAGATGCAGACTGGTTTTCTTGCTCACCTGAATCAGGAGAAGGTGATGGAAAAGTAAAAGTCTCTGTAAACCCACTGGGACTTTCATCTGGAAAATATACCGCAGTCATTACAGTTTATTCTCCTCAAGCATCCAACTCCCCTCAGTATGTAACTGTTACTCTTGGGGTATATGAACCTCGAAGGAAAATTTCTCGCCAGAAACGCTGAAAGCTTTGAATCCTTTGGTTAAATCAATTTTTGGGAAATATTTATTTTAATTACCGTTTTGACTTTCGAACAGAGGGGTAACTTGAAAGAATTTTCATTCTCAAGAAAGTGGAAAATATTTTGGATTCAAATAAAATTAAAAGAGAATGATGACTTAAAAATGGAGTCAAGTCGATGGAACTGAGCTTTCCCTTTGACGCTATAGAAAGGTCTGGGGAGTCAGAGCGTCAGGTGATGAGAGGTGAAAAGAGATTATATTATAAATTCAGAGCCGCTCCCTATTATGGGGGAATTGCAACTGCAGATGCAGTGGGATGTTCTTTTCTCTGTGCCTATTGCTGGAACTATAGCAGGAATTTAAACCCTTCTCGCTTCGGAAGATTCTATTCGCCTGAGGAGGTTGCATCTATTTTGCAAAGTATCGCCAAGAAAAGATTTTTTCATCTCTACAGAATAACTGGATCCGAGCCGATTTTGGGAGAAATTTCATTTAACCACCTCATCAGGGTTATTCAGAATCTCTTCCAAGAAAAATCTCACTCGATATTTGTTCTCGAAACCAATGGACTTATTTTAGGCTATAAGAAAGAACTCATAGGAGAATTAAAATTTAAGAATTTATGGGTGAGAATTGCCATCAAGGGCACGGATAGCAATTCCTTTGAGAAAATAACAGGAGCAAAGAAGGAATTTTTTCATTATCCATTGCTGGCTCTTAAGGAATTGGAGGATCGAGGTATCAAAGCTTGGCCAGCGGCGATGAGAGAGCTTTTTACAAACGATGAAATAACGAACCTAAAGAAAGTCTTGGCTGAGCACAAAATAAAAGCCGAGCTCGAGCTGGAAACATTGGAGCCTTATCCTTTTGTCCTTGATAATCTGAAGAGAAGGAACATTCAGATAAAGAGGGACGTTCCCTAAGGTGCCACCCTTCAAAAGATAAATCATAAAATGCAATACCTAAACTGGGAAATCTTTAGAAGGAAAATTTTGCATGAAATAAGAGTTGGCGCTGTGGAATCTAGTTTTTGGCTTCTATTCTTTGGTCTCTAACTTTTTTCGCTTATAGAACATCTTTTACTTTTAAGTTTAAAAGGGTGGTACTTAGGGGAACGTCCCCCAAAGCAAGTGGCTGGGAAGCCAGGAGTCGAACCTAGATTCCATGATCCAGAGTCATGTGTCCTGGTAAATTTCTTCATCTCTAATTGATTGAAAATAAGGGAGTTATATCTTTTCCCCCTTTTTCCTTTCTGTCTGTGTCACAAATATGTAACAGATTTTCCCGGTTTTCGGCTTCTTTTTGGTCTTTCCTACATAAAACTGCAACTGCTTCTTTTAGCTGGGCTGCTTCGGTATGGATGTATCTTTGGGTTACCGTAACGGAAAAATGACCCAGTAGTTTTTGAATGGAAATTATATCTGCCCCTCCTCTTATCAATCGGCTTGCAAAGGTATGCCTTAGGTCATGGAAACGAAGGTCTTTTATTTCGGCTCTCTGGCAAGCTCGAGAAAACCCTTTCCGTATGCTCTTGAAAGCCTGGCCGGTCTCTGGATTCTCGAAGACATACTCACTTCTATTATTTACCCTTAGTTTTTCCAAAACTTCAAAAAGAACGTCATCAATCGGCACTATTCGATTTTTACCACTCTTTGTCTTGGTCGCTTTTATTTGTCTTTCTTTGAGGTCAATATCTTCCCATTTAAGATTAAGAATTTCATTTCTTCTCATCCCCGTATGGAGGGCAGTAATAATTATCAGCTTAAGGGTATCTAGGCATTTTTCTAGAAGTCTAGCCTCTTCTTCATCTGTGAGGATACGTTCCTTTAGATTGTCCTTCTCAGAAAAGAGCTTCACTTTAGTCCCTGGATTTTGTGAGCAATAGCCCCAATCAATAGCAAGGTTAAACATCTTCTTTAGGAGTGCCATTTCTCGATTAGTGCTAGACCTTTTCATGCCGGCCTTGAGCCTCTCTGCTCTGTATGCCTCAATTTGAAGAGGGGTAATCTCCCTTAGGTCTAAAGACCCAAAATAAGGCTTCAGGTGAGCATTAAGAGAGTATTCATCACACTCCCAGCTTTTCTTATTCGTCCTTGCGTAATTCTCTAGATATAACTCTGCAAATTCATTAAATCCAGCCTTCTTTTCCTGGATAATACCGTGAGCCTTTTTAAATACTCCTTCAGCCTTTTCTCTGAGGGCAAGGACAGCTTCTTCTTTGGTAATAGCCATCTTTGCTAGTTTCTGAATCCTCTTTCCGTTCTCATCCTGATAATCAAGATACCAACGAATTATCCCCTTTTTCGTTTTCCTCTGATAAATAGCACCAAAGCCAAGATTATAGCGAGTCTTTGATTTACCTTTAGGCAACTCGCTTTCACCTCCTGGCTCGGATATATCACAGGCCAGGAGATTATTCAATATGGACTTATTTCTCAAAAGGTCAGGGGTTAGACTGCATGGCTTATAAGAGCTTTCATCCAACCATTTACCCAGATCCTCTAACTTGAGCCTGATACCAATTCCTGGCTTTTGGATATATGGTATTTTTCCATCCCTCTTCAGCCGATAGATGGTAGTAGGCGAGACGCCAAGGTATTCGCTCGCTTCCTTGACTGAAAGAAGTTTATTTACCATGACGTAAGTCCAGTCTCCGAATTACCGGGATCTAACAGTTAAACATCTCCTTCCATGTTTGTTGTTTTATGGCGCTTATCATATCTTTCAAGATACCCCTCGACTTCGAGCATCCTTTTTACTGCTTTATTTTCCTTTCCAAAGATGGCATGTAAGCAATCTAAAGCCATGTCAAAACATTCTTGAGAAGAACAGTTTTTAAGTAAATCTATAAATCGCATACTGATAATCTTAGTGAGGCTTGAATAATATTCGTCACCGCCATTCGTATAATTTCCACAGAAAGGGCATGGAAACCCTGCGCGTCCTTTCGCCGTTCTGGGCCTTTCTTTTGTAGGAGTGACCAAAGAAGTCTCGGACTCCCGTTTTTTGGGTAAATTTCCAGGGGGGAAGTTTCCATTTTTTTGAAAACCCGACCCACCATACGTGTTTATAGGCATGGGAATTTTTCCAGGGGAAAAGTTTCCATTCTGCTTTTTGGAAACTTGTCTC
>Ga0315296_10000731_pt1 | contig 29566 bp, 44 predicted proteins | sample YL17G14_18_MG_FD_203921 | JGI IMG/M metagenome (GOLD analysis project Ga0315296, IMG submission 203921) | Sediment microbial communities from Yellowstone Lake, YNP, Wyoming, USA - YL17G14_18 | ecosystem: Environmental > Aquatic > Freshwater > Lake > Sediment | place: USA: Wyoming | collected... | reverse complement strand
GTCGTTAGGGTTTTAGCTGCGTTGCTGAACAATGCCTCATATTGAACCGTTACCGATCCTGGGTGTTTGCTCCCAGTTGCTCCCGTTATAATGCTCGTGGCCTCACTTGCCGCCGGAAGTGCCTGCGTTGTCCTTAGACCAAGACGGTGCAGCCCATTTTCACCTAGCATCTTAGAATCCGCTGTACGCAGCGGTACGCCGCATACTACAACTGGCCGGAATCGGCATCCCTATCATGCTGCGTTGAGATATGATAGCTTCAAGTTAGGCACGGTGGGTAGAACTCGCATGTTAGATCACATCCCCAGCCGCACCAAGCTAAACCATAGCAACGCTCGCATCCAGGGCCGCTTGTCCCAACCATACGGAAGGGATCTCCGGCAGCAGTAATATTTGGATGTTCACTATAGTAGTTTGGAGTTAAAAAGGCCATCATTAATTTTTGTCTTACTTTCTTTCTTACTAGGTCTTTATATACTCTTACTACCTAACTAACTACTATGGAATTAAGTTGTAAACGATGTGGTTATAAATGGGATTATAAAGGCAAGAGTAAGTGGTGGGCCTGTTGTCCTAGATGTAGAGGATCAATAAGAATATATAAATAACATGGATCAACTACAACGAATTGCCGAATTGTTAGAACCTATAAGCAAGTATTACTCTAATTTATCTGACAATACTAAAAACAATAATGAGCGAGAGAAGAATACCGAAAAAGTAAAACTTGAAAATGAGAAGATGTGGATATATTTCCATAAACTTAATGATCAACAAATTGTAGATGATCTAGTTTCTATAATAATCGAGAAGAATCTCGAATACAATACTTATCATTACGGTCTCTGGAGAAATGCCCATATAATCGAATATTTCTCAAAGCAGAAGATTGATATAGGCCGCATATTCGATACTTTAAATTATACCAATTATAATCCTAGTCTAGAACCTTCTACATATTGGGATAAATATGGCTTAGACGAAAAGATAAGATGGCAAAAGATACAAGATGCTATTGTAACCAAGGCCCATGATCTCCAAAAGGAACTTGTAACCAAGGCTCATGATCTTCAAAAGGAACAAGAAAAGGGTGATAAAGAAAAGAAGATAGAAGAACAACGACAAGAAGCCAAGGAACTTGCAAAATCTTTTACAGCTCGCTTTGTTTCAAGAGCAATAGACTTAGGATATCAAGATGTTACAATACCTATGTTACGAGTTATAGCCAAAGATTTAGATGAATTACCACCTAAAGAAATTGCCTGGCAAGAACTACGCATTTCTGTTTCTACAAAATTAAGAGAACATTTTGGCGTAAAAAATAATACTAGAAAACGAGACCCATTATCACACTTACGGCATGAATGTTTTGTCCGGGATAATTACACATGTGTTGAATGTGGCAAGACTTCAAAAGATAGCTCCTTAGAAGCTGACCATATATTACCTGTATCCCAAGGTGGTACTGATGAACTATCAAATCTTCAAACACTATGCTTCGATTGTAACAGATCGAAAAGAACTAAATGTTTCTAAAGTAAGAATTTCTTACCTTTTATTTATATACCCATATCATATAACAACACACAACACAAAATGATTATAACCCCTAAAACCTATAAAGGCCTCAAAGACGAGGGCTGGCGATATGTCCTAAACGGCGACCTGATAAGCGACAAAGAAATCAAAATCGAATTAGACAAACCCCTTTATGTTACCGGCAGGATTGAGGCAAAGACTTATATCGAGGCCGGATATGGAATCAAGGCCGGAGAGGGAATCAATGCCGGAGAGGGAATCAAGGCCGGAGCGGGAATCAATGCCGGATATGGAATCGAGGCCGGATATGGAATCAATGCCGGAGAGGGAATCAATGCCGGAGAGGGAATCAAGGCCGGATATGGAATCAAGGCCGGAGAGGGAATCAATGCCGGAGAGGGAATCAATGCCGGAGCGGGAATCAATGCCGGATATGGAATCGAGGCCGGATATGGAATCAATGCCGGAGAGGGAATCAATGCCGGATATGAAATCAATGCCGGATATGAAATCAAGGCCGGAGAGGGAATCAATGCCGGATATGAAATCAAGGCCGGAGAGGGAATCAATGCCGGATATGAAATCGAGGCCGGAGAGGGAATCAATGCCGGATGGGGAATCAATGCCGGATGGGGAATCGAGGCCGGAGAGGGAATCAATGCCGGAGAGGGAATCAATGCCGGATGGGGAATCGAGGCCGGATTTTATATAATCTGCAAGACCTTATCTACTTCTCTAAGAATATTTGCAGGGCTTTGCATTTGGAGGCTTCCGACAAAAGAGGAAACCGAAATCAGATGCGAGAAGCTGATCAAAGGCGAAGTAGCCTATGGGAAGTTAGTGATAACAAAGAAGATAAAATGATCAACCCAGTTACACAACGGCAGCAGAGGCTTGAAGGCTTATACAAGCTGATAATGGAAAAAGGAGAAGTACCGATAATAACAGTCAAAGATGCGATCCGGAAGAAGTGGGGTCTGAGCGAAAGAGTGATCTCCGAGTATATAAAGTGCCTGGGTGCAAAGCCGAAGATCAGGGTTGAGGATGGGGTGTTCAAGGTGAGAAAGTAAACTACCACCGATTAAAATGGAAACAGATAAAAAAACATACTACGGGCAGAACATAGAACTGGCATATAGCATAGTGGACTCAAGGCCAGGGATGGCCGGAAAACTCAGGGACAAGTGGGCGTTGGCGGTTTTCGACAAGATCGCACGGCCCTGGATATATGCCGTGAAGGAGATGCCAAAGTAAACTACCACCGATTAAAATCGGATGGCTTTCCATGAACAAAGACATGCCACTACAAGAGGCTGAAGAGCCAATGTTGTCATCGGAACGCGAAGATGCGTTTACGAGGCATCCGAGCATTGGAATACTGGATTACTCCGCTCCAATGCAGGTTCAACGTCAAACACAGTTTGACAGTAATTTAGAGCATCAAGCTATAAAAGGAGAGGTTCGCTTCCTCCACTGGTTAAAACCAGTGGTCTCCGCGAACAGACATTTATGACTTACAAACATAAGGCGAATGAGGAGGATGAGGATAGTTTTGAAAGCAATCCCGAATTAAAAGAAAAACCCAGAGACTTCGATTATATAACCGATCCCCTAGAATCTTCCAGGGATCAAGCCTTGGAAATCCATGAAATAATAGGGCTGCTAGGCGATGCGGTAATCAGCCTGGTAGAATTGGACTTGGAGATCGGCGAACTGGAAAATCGGTTGACAACTTGCTACCAGAGACAAAGAAAACTCAGGGGCGAGATCGGCCAGGAGCTATGGGCCGAACTGGAAAAACGGGCAAAGACCAGGTTAGCATTCAAGGAATAAAAATGGATGAAGAACACGGATACGACAAGGCATTAAGAAGCTACAAGGAAACATGCGAGCGCGGGTGGAATTGTTTCGGGAGGAAAAAAGAAAATGGCATCGCCAAAGCTGACTAAGACGGTTTTAAGGCAGTACCTGGCCGACAGAGGGGCGAAGCTGGTTACCCCTGGAGCATTGGAAGAATACCGGCTGGAAGTGGAAAGCTATGCTAGTGCATTGGCAGAAGCTATTGTCATGGCGGCAAGGCACGGACGCAGAAAGAAGATATTGCAAGAAGATGTTACAGTGGTTATGGAACTGTTCCGGACAATGAACCAGATGCAGACCAAAAGATGATCTGCGAAGGCTGTAAACACTTCAAGGGATATGGGAAGAACTGCGTGGACTTCTTCAGGATGCCGAGCTACGGGGCAAACTACTGCTATTACTATGACCGAAAACAAGACCCTTGAGGGCTATAGACAGGAGGCGATAAAGGAGTTCACTCGCTTGAAAGTGGAAGGGGGAAGATTGGGAAAGGCTGGCGAAAACAAGGAACTGCGGACTGTAGAACTCATCTTAGAGACATTTAGAGGAACTGATGTGCGGTTAGGACTTATAGACATGGATGATGAGATTAGTTCCATTTATCCTATTGATGTGTTTGACAAAGCCGTAGCACAGGCAAAAGCCGAGGGCAGGCGTGAGCGGGAGGACGAGATGCGCGAGACCTGCCAGAAAGCCTGCGATGAGAGCGTCATGCTGCGGGACAAGTTAAACAACCAGGCAAGGTCGCAGGAGCTTCTTAGAAAGGAGGGCAGGGCAGAGGCGATTTTAGAAAAAGATGAAAGAATAGCCACTTTAGAACAAGAATTAGAAAGGAAGGATAATCAACACATTATTGCCTGTAAAACATGTTGTTTGGTCAAGAATGCAGAAACACAATACAGAAACCTAAAGAAAGAGCTAGACCGCCTCAAGCTTCAGGGTGAGGTCAAGAGCAAGGAGAAGAAAGAGTAAACTACCACCGATTAAAATCGGATGGCTTTCCATGAACAAAGACATGCCACTACAAGAGGCTGAAGAGCCAATGTCGTCATCGGAACGCGGAAGTGCGTTTACAGGCACTCGACCACAGGAATACTGGTTTCCCGCTCCTGCGGAGATTAAGCCAAAACACAGTTTTGGCGGTAGTTTAGCGCTTAAAAGTATAAAAGGAGAAGTTCGCTTCCTCCATTGGTTAAAACCAGTGGTCTCCGCGAACAGACATTTATGACCCCAAAGACTGAATCAAAAGTAAGGACGGTAGATTGTGAGTTGTGCTTAGAAGGTTGTTGTACCGCAGACTTTGAATGCTTATTTGCTAAGGGTGAGGGCATAACCAAACAATGTTATGCTTCAGACAAAGACCTTATTACTGAAGAAGAATATAACGCATTTGAGAGAGGCAGAGCCTCCGAGCGTGAGTGGTGCGTGAAGGCGTTGGAAAAATACGGAAACGAGTATTTTTGTGAAGAGGGTTATGAGATGGATTTGACTGAGTTTAGAAAAGCGATTGACATAATCAAGGAGTTGAAATGAAACCAAAACCTAAAGACGCTGATGAGAAACCCCTAACCGACTACTGCGACTGTGGGAAGTATCTTGGACATAAAGGCTTCTGCTCGCAAAAGTGCCATGACGCATATTATGACGCTCAAACCGCTGGCAAGAGGCAAACTACTAATAAACTACTAAAATCTACTAAATTAGTAGTTGGCGAGAAACGTGATGAAGTCTCCGACCTGATTGCCGACTGGCTTCAGGCAAACGGACTAAGGCTAGAGGAAAGACCGTCAACGGGCGACTTGGAAGACTTGGAGAAACGCATCCACGAGTTCAAGGACACCGAAGCTCAGAAGACGATTGTCAGGCAACAGAAGGAATTGGAGGAATTTATAGGTAACTGTATGGCTAAAGACGTGTTTATAGAAGACCTCAAAGCCAAGAACTCGGAACTCACAATACAATTAGCCGAAGCAAAAGGCGGTGAACAACAAGCGTGGGAATGTGCTGATATTTTTAGCAAGAGAGAAAAGGACACAAATCTAAAAATGGCTCTAAAACTCCATAACTCAGCCCTTTTCAGAAAAGCGCTGGCGGAAAACTAAAATGGTCTTAAAGATGCATAATTTCAAGGGAACCTCATGGGTTCAGGCGAGCGACAGCCTTTTTCAACTAAAAAGCCTGGGGAAAAAGCTGGGAGGAACAAGAATGGCTGATGACTTATCAAACACTATTGTGCTATTGTTGGCTATAATTGTAGGTATCCTCATATTTGCAATATCCCTGATGTTACAATGACCGAACACAATAAAGGCTGTTGCTGCGGGGTGTGCGTAGGTAAACTAAGAGCCGAACTCATCGCCAAGGACAAGTTCTGGCTAGAGAAGTTTGATGGGTTAAAGAAATCCCAACGCAGCCTGTGCGATGACAGGAAGCGTTTTCTCGATGAGCGGAACAGACTGAAAAGCGAGAACGAGATTATGAGAGATAAACTCGAACATTTTGAAGCTCCTGATTGCGAGATATGCATAACCAAATGGAACAGAGAAATCCAGTCCCTGACCGCCAAACTCGCGGATGCGCGGGAAGGCAACCGCAACCTGTCGGCTCTGTTGGGCAAAGCCCAGAAGCGGGCAAGTGAAAACTGCGCGGTCAAGTTCAAGAACCAGAACAAGCACCTAAGGGAACAGTTGAAAAAGATTACAAAACGATACGAGGAATTGAAGAATGGCCTATGATAAGCATATTTTGCGATCATTGCGGGTTGGAACGGACTGACAAGATTTTATCCAACAATCAGCAAATATCACGGGGGTTATAAATGCCGGGATTTTGGGAAAGTAGAGAAACGGCAAAGACAGAAGGGATCGGAGGCACGATGCGTTCTGTCGATTGGCGGTCTAAATTCGAAGCGATCGGCAGGAGAATAGGCGATTACGCCTGGCGAGCCGGCCATTGGGTCTACCAGCCAAAAACTCCAAGTTATGCCGGGGAAGTCATATTCAAGCAGCAGTTCACAGGGGATACAAGCTATTACACGGTCGAAGGGGCCGAAGAGGAAGCACCGCCAGCCGCAGATTACCGACAGGGCCAATCTTGGATAACCTGGTATTCGGGGGGCGGTGAGGAAAACGGCAGATACCGGGAGCCTGACGTCCTGCGCGAGATCAAGATAACCTACTGGATAAAAAGTGATGAGCAGGTAGATGTCGGTACTATCAAAAGCTGGCTGGATAGTGCTTGTCAGGCTGCTTTTAGGGGGGGGGCATCGTTGAGCGAGGTAGAAGGTTGGCATAATCCCCAAAGCCACTATGAAGTCTATGACGGCTCTACAGGTCGGGTATTGCCCCTGATCTCCGCTTATGAGTACGCAAACGTATCCTGGGAGTATTGGAACCGGAAAAACCACCATAGGGTAGACGGGGGGGTATTCCCGAAATAACGCTCAAGGGGGGCCTACTTCTTACCACTTGTTGCATTGTGAACCCCCCCTTGACTTTTCATTATGAAATACTTGGTTTCGCTGGATTACGACAATCAGCCCCTAAGTTCGGTCAAAGCGGAGGCTGCCTGGCTGCGGAGAGAGTTTAAGATACCTCTGGAGATTTGGCAAAGCTCTAAGAACTCCTACCACATACGTTCAGGGCGAAGCGTGGGGCTGCTGGAGGCTATGAAAGTCCTAGAAGCCAGTAATTGCTCCCAGGCTTACAAAGAGGTTTGTAGAAGGCTACAGGCGTTTCCGATTAGAACTGGGGAAAAGCTGATTTTTGACGAAAAAAACAACGTGAGATTGATTAAACCTGAATCGGTGAGGATAGGCTAAGATGTTCAATAAAGTAATGTTTTCAAGCCAACGATTAGACTGGCAAACCCCTGGAAGGGTATATCACGACTTAGATAAAGAGTTTAAAAATTAAATAATATTTTTAAAGCTAAAAATGTGTCTGGATCTAACTAGCGCCTAAAACTGGTAACTTTGGTAACCTTTTAAAAAAGCACCCTTGGTAACCTTGGTAACTCTGGTAACTTTTTTATAATTTTCTGCGAGAAGACCCCTCTCCCTTTAGGGGAGGGGATGAATCGCAGTTTAGAGTGAATTTGGGCTCAGGGGCATTTTTAAACTCTGAACACCTAAATATACATGAATAAGAAAACAAGGTATGCTCACTACAATATAAACTACCACTTTGTGTGGATACCAAAGTATCGCAGAGCATGCCTTGATAAGTATAAGGAAAAGCTGGAAGAAGTGTTACGGACTTGTAATCCTGATTTTGAGATATTAGCTCTTGAGATACAGCCCGACCATGTACATTGTTTCTTGTCTGCTCCTCCAAGGTATTCGCCCTCTGAGATAGTGAATGTCCTAAAGGGAGCTTCCTCACATTACTTAGGCTCTTGCTTTGTCGGCTGGACAAGGACTTACTATGTTGGTACGGCTGGGAGTGTATCTTCAGAGACGATAAAGCGTTACATAACTGAATGTCAAAGTGGAAACAAGGATGTATGAGTTCAGAATATACCCTACTGGGAAGCAACGACATAGACTGTTTACCCAGTTTGACCTTTGCTCCAAGCTCTACAATAACCTTCTCGGAGATGCTAGGACTGCTTACAAAGAGACAGGCAAAGCTGATACTCGGAAGTTCACTCTGATTAATGCTATCAAGACCGCCAAAGGTAAAGACCCCAACCTCAGCCAAGTCTATTCCCAATCCCTTCAGAATGTAGGTGATAGGCTCTCCAAGGCTTACGCAAACTTCTTCAGGCGTATCAAAGAGCGTAAGGCTGGAAAGAACATCAAAGCTGGTTTCCCTAGGTTCAAGAAGCACTTCAGGAGTATCACATACCCTCAGAGTGGCTTCAGCTTCAAGTCTGACAATAGGCTCTTCTGCTCTAAGATTGGTAACATACCCATAGTCCTCCATAGAGTTCCCAAGGGTAAAATCAAGACCCTGACAATCAAGAGAAACCAGGCTGGTCAATGGTTCGCTACCTTCGCTTGTGAGGTCAATATCAAAGCTGTCCGCAATAAAGGTAAAGCTGTTGGCATTGATGTAGGGCTTGAGAACTTTGCTACCTTGTCCGATGGTGTTGTGATTGAGAACCCCAAGTTCCTCAGGAAGAGTGAGGATAGGGTCAAGCTCCTCCAGCGAAGAGTGAGTAGGAAGGTCAAAGGCAGCAAGAACAGAAGAAAGGCTAAACACAGGCTCGCCAAACTCCACCTCAAAGTCACTAATCAGCGGAAGGACTTCTGCCATAAACTCAGTCACAGGTTGGTCACTGAGTACTCCAAAATCAATGTGGAAAAGCTGGGCATCAAGAATATGCTCAGAAACCACCATCTCGCTAAAAGCATATCTGATGCTTCTTGGAATGACTTCATTCAAAAACTGAGCTACAAGGCTTTGAGTGCTGGTAGTGTAGTTGTTGAAGTCAATCCAAGAGGTACAAGTCAGAGGTGTTCTAACTGCGGTGAAATCGTTAAGAAATCCCTGAGGATTAGGCAACATACTTGTCCCACTTGTGGTCTCTCGATTCATCGTGATTTGAATGCTGCTTTGAACATTTGTGCTTCAAGTACTGTCGGACTGACAGGAACTTAACGCCTGTGGAGAATCGACCTCTTTGTTGCCTCTTGAAGGCAATGAAAGCCGACTCTTTGAAGCAGGAACTAAATTGAGTGTCTTCTTAGACACTCTTGGAAGCCCTACGCCTTCAGGCGTGGGGAGGATGTCACTCGCCTCTCCTAAACGGCAGGGTAAACAGCCAAATCGCCGCCACGCCGATATAATAGAATAGCTTGAGGATTAACGAAACTCCTTTCAGGAAAAGCCAGATCGTGCCTGACAAGATGCCGACTATGAAGATTATCGCAATGATGATAACCATGTTCCAGTCTAAGATCATCTTTCCATCCAGTCAATATCGTAAAGCACGGCAAGGATCGTTATAATGCCCAGGGTAAGGCCATAACCCCCGCCGATAAGAAAAGCCATAGATGCCAAGATTAAGATCAGGATTTTATTGATGATTATATTCCAGCCTCTTTTGTCCGTAGGCAACCACTTCTTGAAGTCAATCATCGGCCCGACATAAGGGATTGCCGTCAAGTCCTGCGTAGCCTTCTTATTCCTGACATTGCTCGCGATCCTCCAACCTGCGGCAAAAGCGAGTATCCCTAAGACTATCCCGACTGCTAGCAAAAGGTCAGTATCCATTTTTAGAATAAACGGGGCGAATGGCGTGGATAATGGGGGTCAAGAAGAACCCCGGCAAACTGTTCAAACAGGCTAAGGAATAACCTCGCCATAACAGAGTGCCTACCATTTCGCCCGCCCCGCTATTAGTAGCCATTTTTATTATCGCAAATCAAATCCTTCCCGACATAAAAGCAGAACCCGATATGATAGCCGCTTTCGCCAGTAGTCAAGTCTTTCCATTTGACATCGTAAAACTCGACCTTCTGATTATAATACTTTGACAGGCAAGAAACAGCATGGGCGAAGTCCTCGCAATCGTATCTCTTGAACGGGATCAGCATATCAACAGGCGGGGAAACTATGTTATTGTTGTCGGTAAAAGTCGGCAGTATCTTATGGATTCCTCTCATCCTGACATAATCCTGGTAAAAGGAATTTCCCATGTAAAAGAACCGGATTCCCACGCATGAGGCTTTTGCATCTTCCTTTAGGAAGTCGAAAGGTTGTGGTGATAACAATGCAATGATAGTCATAATATTGATTATCGCAATCACCATAACAATAATAATCACCGATAAGGAATTTTTCCTTCCTTGTATGCTATAATGTCTCACTCTTCGCCCCCTATCACCATAGCCATATCAGCAACGGTCTTTATCTCAGTCCTCGCCATGTCGAATATCTCGCCCTGGTTTATCATCAGGAGGATATACGCCTCCCGTTGCCCCCCAGTTTTCAAGCCCATGAACCTGTCGTCTATCGCTAGTTTTTCAGCGACTTCCTCCTTAGACTTCATCCGGTAAGTGGAATCCCTTTCCTTGACAGCTTTTATCCATAAGTCCTTCTTGGCCTCATACTGCTCCTCCAAAAGCGAATCCCAATCATAATGTTTCTCCTGGTAGTTCTTCAGCCTGGCGGGAGACCATTGATCCATAGGAAGCTTCTGGTAATCCTCTTCGACATATTTCGGAAGCTGGACATAGCCCTGGGGCCAAATCCCGCCGAACCCGAACTGCTTTCTCCTTAAATCATGGTAGAAGCATTTTACATATTTCGAGTTAGTGTCTTTCGCCAAGGTCTCCAACCCATAGGGCGAACCCCGCGAAGTGAAACTCGGCGGGTAGATGAAGATTATGTTCAGGCAGGATTTCGCGCAGATGTTCAGGATCATCGAAAGCTGGCTGAACTCCCTATTGACCCCTTCGCCGAATATCTCCTGATGCTGCTCATCGACCAGGAACGTCTCCCCGAACTTCGCATGTTCCGCTTTCTCCAACAGGCTCCCCTGGTTCGGCAGGATATTGTCAACCGTGAACTCATGCCCCCACCAATAAGAAAGCAGTTTCCCTATGAAAATCCCGACTGTTGACTTTCCGGATCTAGTGCAGCCTTTTAGCTCAATTCTTACGTCCTCTGGAGGCCTTCTTGTAACTTTATGGTGCAAACTCTTTATGAAATCACCTGTCAAATCCGTAGCCAGGGCTTTCCTTAGACTCTCCGAATTCTGGGCTTCCATCTTGAGAAGCCTAGAGTTGATCGGCTCCTCCTCGAATCTCCATATAGGCTTGCCCTCGCTATTCGTGATAGGGGTGGCAAACAAGCTCTTTGGGAATATCTCTTTCATTAAAATCAAGCTTGCAATCGCATCTCAATGGGATGCAAGTGCAATTAGCGGTAGTGTTGAAGGTCTGCGGGATTTCCTGCGGACTGGTAACAATCCAAAAAGCCAGGAAAAGCCCGATAACCATAGTGATTGCCAAAAGTATCGTAAAGGCCTTAATTTCATTCATGATTGTTCGGCAAGGATACCCTTGAATTTATTCAAGGGAGGAATTGCCGTCTCCTTTAAAGTTTGTTGTATGAGATTGAAGGCTGAGTTGAAGATGTGAAGACCTACTTCGGGTTCCACACAATTACGTAAAACTGCCCTTTTGTCTATTCCCCCTACTAATTTACTTAAATCTACATTCTTTCTCTTTGCTAAGTTGAAGATTGTCCCATGATGCTCTCGTGTTTCTATCTCAAATTTTCCAATAATAAAATTAGCCCAAAAGTAGTGATGAGCAAGTTCTTGTGGTTTTATCAATGGGTTATACCAACTAATAACATTCTCAATAACCCATTTACCCTTAAAATATCCTATTAAAAAAAGTATCTCTTCATAGAGTTTCATATCAGGATATACTGGCTTGTTTTGCTTGCGCTGTTCAACTGCGAGTTCCTTCCTAATATGGCTATGAGTTGGACAGGGTGGACTACTCCAAATAAAGTCAAACTCATCAAAATGCTCAAGCAAATATTGATGGGCATCATCCACAATAACCCTATCATTAGGGAAGAACCCTTGATATACCCTTGCTATTTTTGGGTCAATCTCAACAGCTGTTACCATAATATCCCCCTCCCATAGCTTTCTATTTCCACCAATCCCAGCATAGAGATTTAATATTTTTATCATCTTTTTTTAAAAGCCACGGACTTTAGTCCGTGTGATTAGTTTACTTTTGGCCCCCTCCCATCCAGACTGGCACATCGCTGCCGCCCATACTTGGAACATTCCTATATTCCATTGAATAATCCTTTATAATGAAACCAACTACCCTCACCATAGTCTCATAAGATTCTTTCAAAAGCCTTGCTAAGTCGATGATCCTGACATTCCTGTCATTTATCCTTATCGGGTTCTCCTTGTTGTCCATTCCCTCATATTCATCATTCCAGCGTTCTCTTGGATATGCGGCCACAATGGTTTCCACTTCCGCAAGATACTTCTTCAAATCTTTATGCGTGTTGTTCTTTATCTCGCGCAACTCTGCCAGGAACTTGTCGTTCTGCGAAGTATTGGCGTTCTCCTCCTCTTTCTTTAATTTGTCAAGTTCGACTATTGAAGTGGCAAGCCAGAGGCTAGTGGAAAAGAACGTGCCAGGCGGCTGATTTCTCATCAGATCATAGAAAATAAGACCCAAATATGATATAGGCTGGATCATAATTTCCCCTTCATTTCTTTGTCGAATTGTTCCTGCGTGATTTTTCCCTTCCTTAATCTATTCCAGAGGTTTATTATCTCGCTGGTCTTATAGGACATACTTTAAGTTATCACTTTTATTAATAAAAAGCTTTTTATTCTCAATAGTTCTAATATACTCATGTTTCCGCACTATTTCCGGCAGATTTCAGGAGCGAACCAAATTTGTCTGCCTAAGGAATATCTGGAAAGGATTAAAGCCGGAGCAAAAGCCACCTTCAAAGTCCGGTGCGTCCCAGCAAGGAAACAAATAATCCTCGAATTACCATGACCGATCTACAGAAAGTGGAACTGAAAAACGGGCAGGAGATGAACTATCTAAAAGGGACTGACGGCAGGCACGTATTCTTCAAGGAAGCGATGTTCATGTCCCGCTTCACCTTCTTCCTGATAATCTTTATGTTAATCTTCAGCATCCTAGCGAACATTTACCTGGGATCGCTGATAACAGATTCGGGGAACAGGATATTATCGGCGTTGAAAGTAATCTATGCGGAGAACTATGCATTGATACAGGGAGAAGGCCAGAACACCCTCACCCCGACCAATCCGCCCCCCTAAGTGTTTTTATTCTAAAACCTTCTATATAAAAGGCAGTTCGAACTGGGGCTATAATGAAAAGAAAGTTTACACTAATCTTGGTATTGGCCCTGACACTCTTAGGCTTGACCTCCGCTGTTGCCACAACCTGTGTAAGAGACTGGGATTGCGGTGCTGGACTTTTCTGTGATGAAAATAACGCCACTTCTTATGGATTTGCACAATGTACAACTCCTCCTACAACTGCATGTAACGGGACTTCTATAAATTGTACTTATCCTGTTGATACCCCTTGCCGACATATAGGAACTGGCCAATGCTCCCAATCCAATATATGTATAGCAAGTTCGGCTATCGGTGATCCTTGCACATTAGATGCTGATTGCGGGACTGGGAATACTTGTATTTACCATACCTGTACTAGCGGTTCAACAGATGTCAGTTGTACTTCTGACAGCCAATGCGAAGCTTTTAAAACATGTGGTGCAGCATCTGGATCTACCGGTTTTTGCAGATCACAAGCAAATCTCGGAGGCCAATGCCGGAGCAGTTCCGATTGCTATAGTTCGGCAGCAACGATATTAAGCACTCTCGTATGCGAGAATAACATCTGTGTCGGATGCCCTTCGGATGGCGGATATGAAGGAAATTCGCCGACTTATCCATCATATGCCGATTGGTTTGAGACTTCCATAGGCTCCGGCTATTATTGCAATATAACCCACCAGACAAAATGCGATCTTACAAATTTCTGGCCGACTTATTCTGAAACAGTCAGTCAAATAGCCCCGGAAATTCTGCCGAAAAGGGGCGAGAACGACCCATGCGCTTCGTCTGCCTGCTGTGCCAATAACATGGACTGCGTGAACGGTCATTGCGTAGGGGCTGGCGGCGGCATCAATGCCCCCCTAACCGAGCTACAACGAATGATGTGTTCCGGCAATTATTCTAATTCTTTGGCAACATATTTCCTTGATACAGATACCATCCCCGCAACGTGGAACTACATAAATGTAACCCCATTAAGGGACCTTCTGAATATATCCGATTTATATGGGATAAGAAGCACGTATTCCGGCGTTTCCACAATCTATAACTGGTGGATAAAAGAGAAAACACCTAGTTACGACCCCACTATGATAGCCTATTTATATTCTAACTCGACAGGCGACCTATGCTATATACACCAACGGGCATCAACCGCCATATTAAAATGTTTTGATGCTTGCCTAGCTCCGGGATTAGCATATAACCTATCCTCAAGCGGGGCAAGAAGGAATACGATATGCCTTGGTAATGCTAATTGCTTGAATAGTAACCTTCCAGACATACATTGCCACGATGATGAGATGTTCATCGGATCGGTGAAAACTTCAGCAACCTATAACAGATTCGGCATAAATGCAGTAAAATATTTCACTTCCACATCGACAACAATAGATAGTGCATTTGAAATGGGTGGTTGGAGTCTAGGATTATATCAAAGACTCGGTGGCGTATGGACCAGTAAAATGACCACCATACCCGAAGGTTATTCTGCCGGCACATGGGCATACAAACCACTTTCTTTCACTGCTTATCTTGATAAAACAACAGTTGGGAACCTTGGATTAGAACCGGTATTAGAAAGAACCGCCCCGACATATTTAACAGCAGTCGGGACTGGCCTATTATCTTATCTGACTGGAATCGAACTAGAAGATGTTTTCTGCTGCACTAATGATACCGATTGCGTAGCACAATATGGCGATGGCTGGAAATGCAATACAGACACCTCTGTTTGTTATATCTCAGCCGGCGGAGCAAAAACCGCTACTTTAATCCCATACTCATCCGACGGCCAATTCAGTTCAGGGATATTCTGCCCAAGCGTAAATGCCTTGTTCAGCGTGAGCATATGGGGTACAATTCCAGTCCCAGGACTTCCATCAATCCCAAATACACCGATACACCCGACAGGGACGATAACCGTGAGCGTAACGGGGACAGGAACGGCAACGCCCTCTTCCTGTAATGCAGAGGCAAATCCCTGCAACTTCAACTATCATTCTGGAACTTCAGGGACGGATTATATCAACATAGACTATTCGGGCAATGCGGAATACGGGGCGACCAGCATACGGCTAAAAACGACCATCCAAACGGCCTGCAAATGGGTAAAAGTATTAGTGTACGGCAAGGACACCCAAGTAACCATCCCCTACGTCTCGATACATGTCCTGACAAACAAGCCGCAGACGGTAACCACCGATCTCATGGGATATTACTCATTCGGCGGGTTATACCCTAACATAGACCTGAACCTGACTTTGACAAAGACCGGATATGATTCAATCTCTTATTCCCTTGACAATGCCACCGATTTCAACAAACAGGTAAGTCTATATATGTACCCCAAGACAAACGTAACAAACCAGCCTAGCAACGCTTTATTGACGACCCCGCCAACAGATGTCGGGGAAGTAACTAACGGGTTCCTGAAAATAGCCTTCGCCTTCTTCGCCTGGCCCTTCACCTGGATACTCTTGATAATGACCTTCTTGCTTGGGCTTATAGTAGTACGGCATCTACTGTTGGGGGCGATGGGATGATCCAAAAAAAAAAGTTGTCGTTGTGTTTTTTGTACTCGCCTTGGCTACAGTAGTTAGTGCGGGTTCCAACCATATCGCCTGCTCCGACCGCCTTTGCATCGAGGAAACGACAGTCTACGGCTTAACCCAGAACGAGGTTTACATCACAATCACCGACACAAACTCCAAGCCAGACAACTTAAACATCACTATGCAGTTCCTCAACCATGCCAAGACCAGACAACTGAGTTACGAAAATACTTATATATTCGACTCTTATCTGTCCCCCGTCTACGGCCAAATCAATACAACTCTCGGCAAGTGCAAGACAATCACACCCATACCCAATGGCACAGGCAATATTTGTGGAATGGCCGATGGCACTTTCCCAGACTGCAACTACATAGCCCCCGACAAATCCTGCTGGGCATGGGTATATAAGCAGACGGGCAACGAGATAAAGTATGACTATTTCCCGATAACTGATATAGTCAAAGACAAAACTATCGCCTCGCAAAAGGTCTCTTGGGATTTCCTCGGCAGCAAAATACCCCTCCCAAAAGACGGAGTTGTGAAACTCAAATTCGTCATGGACCACCCGCCATTCTTCGGCGGTTATTATGTACCCGATGATGTGAACGAATATAGCATCTTAGTGTGCGGAAAGGAAAAATGCACCGCTTCGGCCAGTTGTGCGGCTTATGGCACGCAATTCTGCACCCTGCTTGACCCTTACTGGTACGCCGGCAACACCCTTTACCGCAGGGAACTTTACAACCTCAGCACCACCCTTATCCTGCCTGTGAATGGCACAAGCACGACTTATTTAAACGATGGCGCAGCTATGGTCTATGCCCGTAACTGTTCGGTAGGCTCGGAGTACCTCTATTATAACTCTTCGACGGTCATAGCGGGGGCATACGATTCCACACCGACAAAGTGTGCGTGGTTCTCCACTTACCCGACACAGATTGACACACCGATAGCGGTAGCAAATCTAAAAGGGTATTACAGCTTTGATGAAGCGAATGGAACGATAGCATATGATTCAACGGGTAACAATGACGGGACTAATGATGGTGCGGATGTTAATACGGCAGGCAAAATCTGGAAGGCGTATGATTTTGAAAGGACTGAAAGTGATTGGATAAATCTTAGCACGGAGAAGTGGCAATACACAACTTTTAGCGTCTCGGCGTGGATAAAGCAGGAAAGCACATCGGCGGCTTATTATGATTTGGTCTCAGAGTGCTCTGGGGCGACTTGCCGATACGGATGGGTATTATCGGTATATAACACCCGTATAGCATTTGAAACAAGTTCGGCAACCAATAGGGGGGTAGACCAAGTTTTGTCCACCATAGGAACCATCTCCACGGGCAACTGGTATCACATAGTGGCGGTTAGGAACGGCACGACCTCGATGAAGGTTTACATCAATGGAGTGCAAAACGGTTCTGACCTGTCTCTTTCAGCCTTGACCTATGCCTCGACTGAGATTAATGGCATATCGCGGGGCGGAACAAGCACCGAGTATTTCGATGGTATTATAGATGATGTCCAAATCTGGAACAAGGCACTCAGCCAAACTGAAATCACCACACTCTACAATCTCGGCACGAGCGTCGGTGCGGAGGCAGCACCAGTTTGCGGTAATAGTATTCTTGAGGGCGACGAACAGTGCGATGATGGGAACACCAACAACGGCGATTGTTGCTCTTCCACCTGCCAGTACGAATCTGCCGCCACAGTCTGCCGTGCTATGGGCGGCATTTGTGATAAGCCAGAACTCTGTGATGGTGCTGGCACTTGCCCCGCCGACACCTACAATTCTACCGACGTATGCAGGGCATCCGCAGGAATCTGCGACATAGCCGAGACCTGTCCTGGCACGGGAGTAAATTGCCCGACCGACGCCTTCAACAACTCCGCCGACGTATGCCGCCCAAGCGAAGGAGTCTGCGACATAGCTGAATATTGTGATGGGATAAACACAACATGCCCTTTTGATATAAACAACGTAACTTTGACAAATACTTCCTGGTCTAGCTGGTATAATATAACCAACTGTCTTTCAAACAACACTTACGAGCAAGAACGCTATCAAATCCAATATGACAGCAATTTTTGCGGTATTGTCAATGATACCTTCTTCTATGAGCATAATTGGCAACCCTGCGTTTATTCCGGACAAATCTCCCCAATAAGCAATGTTATAACCGGAGCCGCTTTGTCTATGGCCGGATTCCCGATAGGCCTGGTTCTCGGCATGGGTGCGACGCTTTTACTTATCCTCCCTCTATTATTAATGAAATTATTCGACCTATGACACGACAATATCTCTTAGGGATTCTCGCAGTTCTTTTCCTGACTTCCGCTTCAGCCACGACTTATCACATAACTACTTGTGAGGAACTGCAAAACATGTCTTCAGACTTCGCTGGCGATTATATTTTAGACAACGACATAGATTGCATCAACACTAGCACTGGCACATCCATTTGGGATGAGTATGGCTTTGTTCCAATGGGCGACTCAATTGGCAATCCGTTTACTGGTTCTCTTGATGGTGGCAATCATATAATAAGTAACCTTTTTATCAATTCGACGACGGCTGATAATATTGGCATTTTTGGGGATATCAGTAGCGTGTCCAAGTCTGTTGATATGATAGATATTTGGCTGGAGGACATCAATTACATCGCTTCAACGAGTGGCAGTTCGATGGGTGGGCTTGTGGGCACGGTTGAAGGCAGTAGCAATGATGTAAACATTTCGAATGTCCATGTTACTGGCAATCTATCGGGTAACTTTGCTGGTAGTGGCGTAGTAGGAAGTTCAGCGGGTCTGATAAACATAACAATCTCTAATTGTTCCTTTGATGGGAATGTCTCGGGCACCTTTGCTGGTGTTGGAGGCATATTTGGAGCTACGGACTGGTCAAACACCTTATTGCGCATTTCTGATTCGCATTCGACAGGCACTGTCACTGGGGGTAGTTATGTTGGCGGTCTCGCAGGCGGCTTTCAGGGTTCGATTAACAATTCTTATTCCACAAGCGATGTGTTTGCGACTGGTGACTATGCTGGCGGTCTCGTAGGACACAACCGAGACAACATCTCGAATTCCAATGCTACAGGTGATGTTTTAGCAACAGGCAACTATATCGGTGGTCTTGTTGGACAGAGTGGTGATGGCAATATTGTTGGCACTATCTTTAATTCATACTCCACAGGCAACGTCTCAGGAACCAGCACCGTTGGTGGCTTTGTCGGATATAATTTTGACACAATCTCTAGCTCATACTCAACAGGCAACGTGTCGGGAACAGGTAACACCATTGGTGGCTTTGTCGGTTACAATGAAGCGGGTATTATATTAAGTTCTTATTCTGCAAGTAATGTATTTGGTGGCAATTGTGTCGGTGGCTTCATTGGACAGAATGATAATCTCATCAATAACTCTTATGCTACAGGTAATGTATCGGGGGATACGGGAGTTGGCGGTTTTGCGGGAGAAAATGACTTTATAATCTCTAATTCTTATTCAACAGGCAATGTTAGTGGCAGTGATGAGATATTTAACAATACTGGTGGTTTTGCGGGAAGTAATCAGTTGGCAGGAATTATATCTAACTCTTATTCTACAGGTAGTGTTCTAGGAACCTCTGGTGTCGGTGGCTTTACAGGTTCTAATTATGATACAATCACTAATTCTTACTGGTTCGACCAGTTGGGTGATAACGCCACAGATTGTTCTTATACTGGAGATGCGCCAGATTGCTACGAAATAAATACCACAATCAACTATTTCTATAATATTTCTAATGCACCAATGAGTTATTCAAACACTACTTGGTATTTCCCACCATGGGATGATTATTGCAACAATAGTGGTTACTCACCTTTGGCGTGGCAGGGACTGACTAACATAACTTATTGTGAGGGATACATCCCTTTCTGCGGAAACAGCATAATAGAATCAGGGGAACAATGCGACGATGGTAATACCGCTAATGGGGACTGCTGTTCATCCACCTGCCAGTATGAATCCGCTGCAACCGTGTGCAGGGGTCTAGCTGGTATATGCGATAAAGTAGAACTCTGCGATGGTGCTGGAACCTGCCCCGCCAATACTTACAACTCCACCGACATATGCAGGGCTTCCATAGAATATTGCGATCCTGCCGAGGCTTGCAATGGAATAGATATAACTTGTCCAACAGATATTTCCAACTGCACGGCAAACCTTACATTCGCTTGGGGGCATAAATTCGCTTGTAAGGATTCCAATTTTACTTTATGGGTTATATACGGGAATCTGACAGACGCGAATGTTACAGCGACTTTAAACGGGGTTACATACAACCTTACCTATAACTCGACAACGCAAAGATACGAAGGGATTTTCACTTCAAATATAGAGCAAGTAGTTTCAGTTTTGATTAATGCAAGCAGAATTAACTATCCGACTATGACAACAACTTCCACATTGACAATAACGACCTGCTTCTCATTTAGAATCCGCTTATGGGAGCAGGTTGAATTACAGACAATCTACCAGAATAACAATACCATCATCACCGACAAGAACTATGACAAGCAGCTTATAGACCCTTATATCAACGATTTCGGCTACATCATCGCTAGGAACAACGACAAGAACGCAACAGGGGAATATTCATATTGCAACGTCCCTTGGGGTTCAGGCCAGGCTCTAGGGCAACTGCTGAACATAGGGAACTGGCTAGGAACGAACCTGACAAGAAATCTCACAAACCCATTAAAGCAATATGCAGGATGCGACAAATATTGGTTTAGGGCCGTTTACTATAATGGGGAAGCCAACCTGACCTTGCCTTGGGCGGGAAACTACAGCCTATACTTCGTGGACGGGACTATGAAATGGGAAAACCAGTTTGCCCCGCCGCAGATAATAAAATCCAGCTTGTTCATGCGGTTGGGCGAAATCAACCTGCCAGACAAAAGAAACTTGACGGAGGATTTCTGGGTCTCGCATGAGGAATTGAACATGTGGGCCTCCTGGACGGATTCCGCCTTCATCTGGATGGTAACGCTCCTGCCAATTCTATTGTTCGTCGGTTTGGTGCTTTTCGGCTTCCCAATACAGTTGGCAGGACTCATCGTAATAATGCTGGAATCAATATGGTTCATGCAAAATATCTTCCACTTCTTATAGGGCTGGTAATCCTACTGTCCGCAGGGAGCTTGGCGACAAACACAACATTCTCGTCATACTGCCCGAAAATCGCCTGCGTAAACCAGAGCTTTGCGATATGGGGCGATTATAGGGATAACGGAAGCGTAGTCTATAACGCCACAGTCAACGTAACCGTAGGAGGTTCTACTTATCCTTTGATCTATGATCCCATCTACGAGGATTACAGGGACAATTTCACGATAGCCCTATCGCAAGTCGTAAACTACACGATAAACGCCCCGAACTTCACGCAGAACTGTTCTACCCAGGCTTATATCTGCTATACCCTAACCGTAAAAATCTGGCAGGAGAAGACCTATAGGATTTATGCGAACACTTCCCAATATGCGGTAAAAGTCAGGAATTACGATAAGCAATTAAATACGCCCTATATCAACGATTTTGGCTATGTGATAGCTAGGGCGGGAGACCACGCGGTTCCGGGACTTAACAACGATAGCTGCAACCTGCCGACAGGCTCTGGCCAGAAGTTCCTGGAATTCGTCAACATAGGCAACTGGATGGGAAACGCAGGAACACAATCAATCGTGAACCTTATCGGCGATTATATAGGCTGCGACAAATACTGGTTCAAAGCAAGATACTACAACGGGCAGGCGGACATCCTTCTACCCTGGGCCGGCAATTTCTCCCTTTATTTCCTAGACGGGGTGATGCTCTGGAAGAACGAATATTCTCCGCCGGATATCGTCAAATCGAACATGTTCCTGCCATTGGGCGAGGAAGTAATTCCAAGCAAGGCCGATTACACCGACAACTTCTGGATTAGCCACGCAGAACTCAACTTCTTCGGCTCGATAATGGACACGATGTTCGTTCCGCTACTCCTTGTCGGGTTTTTAATCTTTGTAACCCTAATTATAACGGGCATAACCAGTATCACTAGGGCTTTAGGAATAACACTATTATGGTGGGTCATGTGGACAATATTAAGGATGCTTTGATTCTCGGACTTCTTGCAGTGATGCTCCTGCCGATGTGCCTAGGGAATGCGTTTATCTATGATAGCGTAGGCAACAGAATTGATCTGGATTATGCAAATTATGATTTTGTCAGCATAGGCTCAAACCTGCCAAATATCCCAGGCGGCACAATCTCCGATTTTAGATTCGTTATATTCTCATCGCTTTGGCCGTCAAGCGAGAGTTCAACTTTCAGGAATTTATATGCCAAGATAAGTTCAGAAAATTATTATGGCAATGCAACTGCAATCCTTAGATATGCATGTTCACCGCAGAATGTATCAACAAACATAACCATTGCCGATTTCTCAAATACCTGGGAGGCACAGGGATTTGCATGGATTGTGCTTCCCTACAACTTTATACCGCTAGGAACCCTAATTGTCGGCAATATAACCGCAAATACCACAGCAGGATTTTATATGTCCAAATGCGATTTTAGCGTATTGAACGATAATGCGACAATACAGATATACCATACTCCCCTAACCACGATTAACACTAGGGATTTTTCATCACCCAATACGGATTTGGCTAATCTAATAGGTTCAAGAACAATCGATACCAACGGCACAACTCATATAACCGGGACAAGAGGCATAATAAGCGCAGGGTTCGACATAATGGATCTGATGCTGATACTGACCTCCATGTTCCTATCCATCTTCTTCCTGATATTCACTTATATACTGTTCGAGTTCTTCATATCATTGCTTAAAGTGAAGGAGGAGGGAAATGAATAAGCATATATCCCTAGCGTTGCTACTCCTGCTCGTCTTGCCAATCTCCGTATCAGCCATGCCCCAAAACTATTTTGCCTCAGTTGTTGAGGATTCTCCAATAAACGTCTATTATTCGGTATTCCTGCAAGATGGAGTTAAAACATTAATAGACTTGCGAAGCACTTCGGATTTACGTTCATCAAAATTAGAATGGAGTGTGATCTCAGCGAATTTAGACGGTTATATGCATTATCCGAATGATGGGGATATAATCGAGTTAACCTGTTCTGACTCGCCATTCTTACAATATCTAGACGAGCAACCATCATGGCACGCACAAGGAACATGGATAATGCTAGAATCAATGAAATACACCTTTCAATTTAACAGCGGTTCCGGCGGATTACCCTCATTATCAACAACCGAAGCGGCTTCCACAAAATATTCAATGAGATGCTATGCAACCATCACGGGGGATGATGCATGGATAACATTCACATTTAAGGTAAAGGTTGAAAATCAACTGATGAACGCCTTTGCGATTTCAGATGATGCCACAAACGAGATAATCCAAAGGACGGGACATACACTTTCAGCGGGTTTTGACATAATCAAACTGGTAATAATCGCAGCCGGATTAGTGCTGTTGATATTCATATTCGTTTTCATGGCAAAGAGCTTCATGTTCTTCATCAAAAAACTAAGGATAAGGAGACAATAAAATGGGCTTCTGGGGATCAAGGCAAACGGCTAAAAGTGGCGGAATCGCAGGGTTAGGGCTTGCGAGGGCGAGAAGGAAAGAACCGAAGAAAGAAGGGGAACTAGGATATGTCAGAGCGATGAGAGAACGGACTGCCGTAGAAAAAGAAACACTAGCGTTCAAGAAAGAGCAAGCTAAGAGGATAGGCGGAAAGAAGATCGGCAAATATGCCGATGAGAGCAAAGAAACAAAAGTCAGAAAAGTAACCATCAAACGGATAAGGGGCTAAGTGGCAGAAGAAGAAAAGAAAGTATCGGCGGGGCGAAGGCTTTGGGGATTGGCTAGACGGCAGGCTGGGAAAGCCCCTGGAGCAGCAGGGGCAGCGGAAGGCCTTGGAGAACGCTACGGGGGCCGGTCAATCAACCAGGCGATAAACGTAGTTACCGGAAGGATAGACCCCGCGCAGATAATCAAATGGGCAGTAGTCCTTCTTATTATTCTTGGCATAGCGATCTTTCTCGTAAATGTATTCAGAGGATTTGCCATAGCCACAGATCAATTCGGATGCGGGATTACTCACTTACTTGGTGGCAGTAATGTATGTGATCCAAATGATCCAAATACTATAATAACGTCCCAATACGCTTTCTGGGAAGCTGAATGGTACATGAGATGCCTATTCTACCTGTGCCTGGCGGTAATCATAGGGCTTCTGATCTACCAATGGGCGGGATGGCTGATGGACAAGCTCCTGCACGCAGACCAGGATGCGGAAAGGCTCAAAAATTGGGTATATGGCTCGAAATGGTTTGAACGGGGATCCGAAGAAGGGCTAGAGACTAAATTGTGATAAAGACATTCCTGGCAAGGATCCTGAGAATAGCCAATAATCCATCCAATGTAAGAACTCCAGGCTTCTCTTTGACTTCCACAGCCTCGTAAGGGATTTCAGCCTCGTAAGGGATTGCCGTAGGGCTTATAACCTGATTATCAGCCTCAACCACTACTTCATAGGGAATCTCCTGCCCTGATACACTAGGCGCAGCCACAGAGGGCATTACAGGCTTAACCCCAAAGGCATATATCGGGTTATAAGCGGCTATTGAACCGGTGGTCGGGGACGTATCAGGCTTTGAATAACAGCAGCTTTTAGGATCGTTCCTAGCTTCCTGGAACCTATCATTATCTCCTGGCGAAAATCTTTCTATGCGCCCATCGGCGCAGGTGCAAGTTATAATGTTGGCTGAACATGAGCTAGTAGCGTAGCAACTACCTAGAAAAAGAGAAGCCAATATCAGGCCAAACAGCCCGATCTTAACCTCTGATATGCTTCGCACCAAGCCGCCTAAACCATGACGGCTTCTTGCTCGGATATTTTTTTCGATACTCAGATGCTGACATCCCAACTTTAGGTAATAAAGCCATTATCGTATCCTCTTATGCTCCACAACCACATTATCAACAAATGCCAGTCTTATCTTCTTCCCCGACTTAGTGGTTATGATCCTATACCTTGCCCCTTCCAACGGCATTTTAAGTTATGGCCCTCTTAGCCATTATGATCGCAAAGACTATAAATGCGATCATCATTATCGTAAAAAGAAAAGAAAAGGCCGGGTTACCGAATGAGTCCAAGAAGTTTGCCAACATGCCACCTAGGTCATGCAACAAACCGCTATTCCCGCATCCGATTCCGGTCTCACATGCCATGATTATTCTAAGCCTAAAGGTCTAACCCTTAAACCCATGAGCAATCATGTATGTCAATCCACCTATCAGACTGACGATGGCTATGACAATCCCTATGATGGCGACGAACCCACCTAACGATGGGCCTACGCTATCAAAGAAGTTGCCAAGGCCTGTGCCGAGATCTGTTAAGACAGTTTCTATTGTCATTTTTTCGTATTTTCCTTATTTTTTTTGTTTGTCGTTATACCAACTAATCTCTCAAACATGATTACTGGATTTAACCCTTAAACCCATGAGTAATCATATAAGTAAGCCCGCCTATCAGACTGACGATAGCGAGGACTATTCCGATTATCGCAACAAAGCCACCAAGTGAGGGGCCTATGCTGTCGAAAAACGATCCTAATCCTGCACCAAGGTCTGTTAGCACCGTACTAACATTTCCTGTCATGTTTTTCCTTTGTCCAAGACTAGCTTACAACCCACACACCCCTCCTAACCACGTACACGGCAGTAGCACCGATGAATATCAGCAATACCAAGGGTAAAAGGATTGGAGTGATCTGTCCGAAGAACGAATTTAGGCCTGCGAATCCGTCAACGATAGGTTGATACCAGTCTGACATAATTAGTTAGAGAGTTTATGCTAAAAAATGCGTAAAACTGCATATGTAACCAAAACTACCCACGCCTTAGGTATTTTTATACCCATATCCTCAATATACCCGATGGTTACGCAAATCGGATTAACTCCCACTCAACCAGTAGTCGCCCATGCCCCATCACTGCTCGACCAGATACTAGGATTAGGCATAATGCTGGTGATAATAGGGGTAATCATAGTGGCAGCAGTCCTACTCATCCGATGGCTCTTCTCGAAGAAGGAAAGCAACAAAGACATCTACACCTCCGACTACAAAAAAACCATAGAACTCTGCAAGGCGCAGAAAGACCCGGATTACATAAAGCCGATATTGCCAGGGATGCCCCTGTTCCTAGGGAACAAGGGAGTTCCAGTTATATTGAACTATCCGCACCTGACCGATTCTAAGTCGAATTATACCCAGGCAGATGAGGAACGTTCAAAACTCGGCAATATAGACAAATACCTGGATGTCCAGCCTGGGAGATCGATAAGGTTCGGGGCTTATGCAGGCCATTGCATAACCCTAGACGGCTGCTATACGCTCATGGTGAAATCCAGGAACCTAAAAATCTTGGGATTATTCCCAAAGATAATAATACTAAAACTGAGATTGAAATCAAAGCAAAGAGTCCCAGACTCGAAGGACAGGGACAAGACGGTTGAGATAGACGTGCCGGCGGACGCTTTAAGGACTTCCAAGGACATGATAACCATAGATTGCCTTGGGATAGACAAGATAGGCCATTACTTCTATTGTGTGAACAAGACAGACGAGGGGCAAGTCGTGGACACAAGATACTACGCTTATCAAGACCTGATAGAAATCTCGCACGCAAAGCAGATAATAGACATAGGCAGGAACCAGGCGATAATAACAAACGACCTGGCGAAATCGAACCCACTAGCGTTAATCACCAGAAAGACGGAAGGAGGGCTGATCAGTGAGTAAAGATATAAGAGGATTTATAAGCGAGCTGTGTTTATCATGGATTCTCATATGGTTTACGATATTCTTTATCTCCTCTATCATTGATTTTCCAACTGATACAGAACTAGGATTAATCAATTCTCCACCACCACCAATTTTTGCAAGAATAGCCATAGCTTCTTTCCTGCCATGTCTTTTATATATATTATGGAATTCTCAGGTTAACTTTAAAAATATTCGCAAGAATCTAAATATAACTAAGGAACAGTGGAATAATGCCAAGAAAAAGATTAATAACTGACACTGAAATAAAGCATGTTGATTTCCTGATAATGGGAATCGGCATAGGATTAATCCCAACGAGCGCAATAGTCGGATTATTCCTTTTCTTAACCGGCCTATTTCTTCTAAGCAAAGATGAATATGGACTTAAGCAATAGCATCTTCATAATCTTAATCTTCGTAGCCCTTGTCGGAATCTGGTCTATCGACAGCGTTATCGGAGTGCAGATCGTAGCAACGATAATAATGCTCTTCCAATTCTGCCTAATATACTACTATGCCAAAATCTTGTCAAGGGAACCTTAGATTCATATTGACTTCGACCATAGGACACGAAGTGATATTCAGCAAGGAGGAAGTGGAACGGATAGCAAGCATCTGCCAGGACTTGAACAAGACTATCTGGAAGAAGTTGCAGCCTTTCATAGATCAATGCAATGACGAATACGGTAATCATAGAAATTGAGCTTCCAAAAGGGCATGTGATAACCAGCGATGCCAATGTCCAGCCGATACTGGATGGGTGGGCCAAGGGCATAGCAGCATCCTTCTTAAGGAACAGCAACTTGAAATGCAATGTTAAAGCATATCCTAAATTATGAAACACATACGCAAAATATACTTCTTTGAGATTCCAAAGATCTGTTTATCACCATGCAGAATTCCATTAAAACCAAAAGATATTAGATTCTGCGATGTTTTTAGAGTCGATGAATATGGATATGACAAGAAAACAGGCAATTATATGATTGGCTTATGCAGAATCAAACAGAAATAAAATGAAGATAATAATCGAATGGGATAAAGAAGAAATAACAATATGGCGCAAAGACAATCTCGATCTGACAGAATTGATAGAAATATTAGAAACTGTCAAGGAGCAGTTAAAAGATGAACAGTCCCCTTTATGTTCTATCTAGGATTGTGGCAGGAGTGGTTACAGTATTGGTATTATACCTTTTACTAGGGAGATGAATTGTGATCCTCAAATGCCCCGAATGTGGCGGGCCTGTTGACTACTCCGAAGGATGTTATGTTTGTAGGAAATGCCTTTGGTCTGCATGTGATTAATGTGATTACTGACCGACTAATCAGGAAGTGCGTAATCTGCGGCAATGACATATCAGCGGAACAGCGATGGAAATATTGCTCCAACAAATGTGCAAGAGTGCAGGAAAGCAGGATTAATAAAGAGAAGTATGCGCAGAAAAAGCATGTTTTTTTACCCGAACCTTCTATATTATCGTGAAAACAGAAGGATATGATTCAAGGATATAAAGTAAGGGAGGTCAAGTCCATGAGGGGCGATTTCATAGGCATGAACCCCCATGCTGCGAGGCAACTGCGCCAACCTTACAAAGACGGCAAGACAGTCAAAGTCCTATCAACCCTTCCCAAGAAAGAGAAGAAACTCACTATCCAGCATGAAATAGACGAGGACAGGATCATAGCCAAAGACAAGGTTCACTACAAGACCGCCCACAAGAAGGCTACAAGGCTGGAACGTCTTGGATTGCACCGGAAGATAGGGGCTTCCACCCTAGGGCGCAGGATCGTTTTAAACAAGCCCAAAAGGATCACCGGATAATGACCGAAAAAGAGCTACTCTATGAGATTTTGGAAGAATTAAAGCAGCATACTATTCTTTTAGGCAAACTAAAGGTTTTTAAGGAATAAACTTCTATAATTAAGCAGTATGAAACAGTATCTGGTTATGTTGGCAATGCTGGTCTTGATGATTAGTTCAGCCAATGCTATTTCTTATCAATGGGTCTATCAAGAGAATTCTACTTCTCAAGTTTGTTCTAGTGGAGGTAATGTCGCATGGGATGGTACGCATACCTGTGCATTGACTTATGATGGAAATTGGAGTTCATATGGAACAGCAGCCACAGGCAATACGTCAACAGTCTATCTGAACTATACAAAACCAACCTATGCACATAATGCAAAATGGGAGCATAAACTTGGTGTTGGCGGGGCGATAAACTCAACCGTCCCTTCTGCTTGCTACTCACAAACTAAATTGCAATTCAAGATCATCGGAACAACAAGTGCGGTCTTACAATGCTACAACGGAACCGCATGGATAACTGGAGGCATCACAGTAGTCGATCCAAAGATATACGAAGAAGCCGTCTATTGGAATGAGACAGTCCTACAAAACGGAGCCTGCGGGACAGGATTAAATGCTTGCACAGTAGGAACCTTCAGTGATCTAGCTGATAGCTCGACTGAATACTTATGGGAATGTAACGGCTTTGGCGGCGGGACGGATGATTCATGTTCATTACCAAAAGTGGAATATGTCTTTACAGATCTAGGAACCGGAGTGGCAGGGTTCTTTGATAATGTCGGCCCAGGTCTGGCAGTGTTCATCGCCATAATAGGAATCATTCTAGCAATAGTAGCAATGTTAGCCTCTTTCACTGACATATTCAAGGGATTATTCTAACTCTCAATCAGGGTCGGTAGGAAACATTGATCCAAAGGCGGGTTGCTTGTGTTGCATCTTATCTCTCGTTCCTACCGATTCCTTTTTATACTCTTTAGCCACTGCTCACTGCTCAGAGGCATCCATCAAGTTTAAATAAGGTAAGAAAATCTTACTTTTGATTTAAATAGCTAAGGAAACTAAAAGAATTAAAAGAATTAAGCT
>Ga0315296_10000730_pt1 | contig 29580 bp, 27 predicted proteins | sample YL17G14_18_MG_FD_203921 | JGI IMG/M metagenome (GOLD analysis project Ga0315296, IMG submission 203921) | Sediment microbial communities from Yellowstone Lake, YNP, Wyoming, USA - YL17G14_18 | ecosystem: Environmental > Aquatic > Freshwater > Lake > Sediment | place: USA: Wyoming | collected... | reverse complement strand
ATCGGCCAGCAGGTGCTAGTGTTCCCCGAACTGTGCCACGGCTGCGGCACCTGTGCCCTTGCCTGCCCCGAGGATGCAATCCGGGAGGTGCCGCGTCAGGTGGGCGTGGTCGAGTGCGGCAGCGCGGGGAAGATAGCCTTCGTCCATGGCCGCTTGAATGTTGGCGAGCCTATGGCGACGCCGGTCATCCGGGCAGTCAAGAGCCATCTGGACAGCCGACGGTTGACGATCATTGACGCTGCCCCAGGCACTGCCTGTCCGGTTGTGGCAGCGGTGAAGGGCAGCGACTTCTGCCTGCTGGTGACGGAACCGACGCCCTTCGGCCTGAGCGACCTGCGCCTGGCGGTGGAGGTGATGGAGAAACTCGGCGTGCCGTGCGGAGTGGTGATTAACCGGTCGGGGGATGGCGACGAAGCGACTGAGGGGTTCTGTCGGTCGAAGGAACTGCCTCTGCTGGGCCGCATCCCCTTCGACCGGCGGGTAGCAGAGGCCTATGCTCACGGCATCCATCCGGTCTATGCGCTACCTGAATTCGGTCGCCAACTGGAGGAGATTCTCGACCGAACGCTCGACTGCGCGCGAGGGGTCAAGCCGTGAAGGAACTGGTGGTCATCAGCGGCAAGGGAGGCACCGGGAAGACCACGTTGCTGGCCTCCTTCGCGGCGCTGGCAGGCCGCAGCGTCCTGGCGGACTGCGACGTGGACGCGCCCGATCTCTACCTGCTCGCGCACCCCGAAATCCAGTCCCAGGAGGAATTTCGCGCCGGCAACGTGGCAGCCATCAACCGGGAGCGTTGCACCCGGTGCGGGCGCTGCCTGGAAGTGTGTCGGTTCGAAGCGATCACATCCGACTTTGCGGTTGAACCCCTCGACTGCGAGGGCTGCGGCGCGTGCCGGGTAGTCTGTCCGGCCGAGGCGGTCGAACTCCGGGAGAGAGTGGCGGGAGACTGGTTCCGCGGTCAGACGAAGTACGGCCCGATGGTCTATGCTCAACTTCGCCCAGCCGAAGAGAACTCGGGGAAACTCGTGGTATTGGTTCGCAAAGAGGCGTGCGCCCTGACGGAGCGCGATGGTATCAACCTCATCCTGACCGACGGCCCCCCGGGCATCGGCTGCCCGGTGATCGCTTCTCTGGGCAACGCTGATCTCGCTCTGGTCGTTACCGAGCCTACGCCCTCGGGGCTGCACGACCTGGAGCGCGCCCTCGCCTTGTGTCGGCACTTCCGGGTGCCGGCGATGGTGTGTGTGAACAAGTTCGACCTGAATCCTGGTCTGGACAAGCAGGTCCGTGAATTCTGCGCTCGCACCCGGATCGCGGTGACGGAAAGCATCCCCTTTGACGAGTCCGTGCCCAAGGCGATCAGCCAGGGAGTGCCGCTTGTCGAGTTCAACCACGGTCCCGCCCGTCGCGCCATTGAAGCGGTGTGGGAGGAGGTACGGGGGAACGTGCTGAGGGAAGAGCAGTCCAAGGGGCCATGATGCGCCAGCGGCGGGCAAGCCTCTCCCTGAAAGGGAGAGGGGTGCACGGGCGCCGCCCCTTTAAAAAGCGCGACTGACCGGGAGGCGGGTCCCGGCCAGCCGCGCATACCGGGCGTCATGCTGGAAGCTGCCGCGGCAGCCTGGAGCCTGACGCCAGGCTCAGGTAGCCACCATCATCTTCTTGAGGCTGCGGCCGATCTTGCGTTTAGCCCGCTGGAGGGCGTTATCCACCGACTTGACCCGCCGCTGCAATTGCGCCGCGATCTCCTGGTAGGATTTTCCCTCCAGGTGACTGCGCAGCACCGCCGACTCCAGGTCGCTCAGATCGCGCTTGATGCGCTGACGCAGGTCATCCGAGAACTGCTGGGTGACGACGACGTCCTCCGGGTCACTGGTGTCACTTTCGGCGAGGGTGTCGAGGAGGGTGCGGTCGGAGTCGGATTCAAAGAGGTTGGCATGGAGCGATATGTAGGAGTTGAGCGGGATATGCTTCTGGCGGGTGGCCGCCTTAATGGCGGTGAAGATCTGACGGCTAATGCACAGCTCCGCAAACGCGCGGAACGGCAGCAGCTTATCGTTACGAAAATCGCGGATGGCCTTGAAGAGCCCGATCATCCCCTCTTGGATGATATCATCGTGGTCGGCGCCCACCAGGAAGTAGGACCTGGCTTTGCCCTCCACGATATTGCGATACTTGGACAGCAGATGCTCCGTCGCCCTCTGGCTACCGTTTCTTGCGTACCTTACGACCTCCTCGTCCAGCATGCTCTGGAACGTCAGACAGCCGCCGTCGCGAATGGAGATCTCAGCCATCCATTAGCCTCCACGGACCTGGGTTTGCCCCTAACCCGCGAGCCAGCTCTTGCCAACCCACCTGCGGACACTAAAGACATCACCCCGCTCTGGATTCTCAAGGTGCGATCAAAGGCGTAGTGCAAGGTTGACACAGCGGATGTCACGTAGCTTTGAGCCCCGCCTGATTTAAGCAGATTATAGTCCAACCCGCAACAGAAGTCAACCTCAGCGTACGCCGTTTTTTTCGGTGCCCGGAGCCAGGCCCGCGCCCTGCTCGCTGCGGAGGCCATCGGCGGCCGCGGGCTGCGGGGAGCCTTGCTGCGGGCGCGGGGCGCTCGGCGCAGGTGGCACATGCACGGTGTCGGCCGCCTCCACGCCGGGGGGCGCTGCGGCCGGGGCTGTGCTCTGGCGGATCACCCCCCGTTTGTAGGGGTAGTAGTCGGTTGATATGAGCTCCGCCTCGGCGGCGCCGGCAGCCTTGCGCACCACGCGCACGCGGAGCCCCCGGCGCGGCTTCACTGTGACGGTCCGAGTGCCCGCAGCGAGTGTGCTATCCTCGATCACAAGGGGCTCTGGCGGGTCAATCCGTTGGACGTGGCGCACAAGCTCGGTGGGCGGCGCCGGGCCGTGCCCTAGCGCCTGGCAGACGAGCCTGCTGCCCCTGACCTGTGCGCGCAGGACAATCGGGTGCTGGGTGTTGTTGCGAAACCTCAGATCTATGATGCCATAAACGACGGTGGCGTCCAGGCCCGCGGGCGTGTAATGCACCGGCTGGGAATGATGGCTCCGCCGGACAGTTTGCAGCCCCGCCCGCAGCGCGACCTGATAGAGGGTCGAGCTGAGCTGGCACGCGCCGCCCCCAGTCCCTGGCACCAGCTTGCCCCCGCGAATCACCGGCGCGGTGCGATAGCCGGTCTCCTCAGTCCGCGGCCCCACCACTTCGTTGTACGAGAAAACATCGCCTGGCATCAGGATGAACCCATCTACCGCCGCTGCGGCGCGGGCGATATTGTGCCGCCGATTGCGCGAGCTGCCCGCGAGTGACGTGGTAACCGAGGCAAGCAGGGCATCAACATCCTTCAGCCGATCGGCGGTGACAGCCGGGCCCGTGAAACGCGCCGGGAGCCGCAGGTCTTCCCGGCAGCCGTGCCTTGCCCAGGTCCGGATGGCCCCAGCCGCGTCTTCGACCTCCACTTTGACGCCTGGCTTGCCCGAGCTGATGTTGACTTCGAGGCCCTCGATTTCGACGGACGCGTTAACCGGCGGGCAATCGAATCGCCGCGCGCAGGCCTCGGCGAAGCGCCGAGCCTGAGCCGTATCAACGATGGCAGGAAGGGGGATATTGGTGCGCCGCCGATATGAGGCCGCGCGCTCCAGAAGTCGCCGCAGCGCCGACCCGGTTCTGCCGACCGCATAGGCGCGATCCAGTGCCCTGTCGATGCTGAACGACGCCCCGGTGTCCCGCACCGAGCAGCGATAGCTGTTGTCGCCCACCCGCGCCAGGATCGGCTGGTCGGGCTGCGGCATCCCCGCGCTGGCAATGACATGCCGCGCTTGACCCCGCTCAAGTCCGCCGACGCAGTTGCCAGCGACGAATACGTTGGGATAGATGCGCCCCTGGTCGCGGGCCAATAGAGCCAGCGCGGCCGCTATAACCGCGATGATCCCGACAGCGACGACTAGCGCCCGCCTTCCCCTGAGTGTTCCCGACATGCGTTACACTCGCGATGCCTTGCTGGCTCACAGCGCGCCCGGGTCACCCTTGGCGCGGCGCCACGCCTAGCCGGTCAGCTTGATTAGGAGCGGCGCCACGTGGTGCCGTCGGGACGATCCTCCAGGATAGTGCCCAACTCGGCGAGTTGAGCGCGAATGGAGTCCGCAAGGGCATAATCGCCGGCGGCGCGGGCTTGCTGGCGCAGGTTCACCAGTATCTGCGTCAGCCTTGCCGCCAAGTCCTCGACGCCCGCCGGCTGCGGCTCCAGGGTTAATCCCAAGATGCCGGCAAGCTCCTTCAGCGTCGAGAGCGCGTTCTCGAGGGATAGACGCTGGGAGCGGGTCGGCTCGAAACGCTCATCCGCCAGCCGGTGAGCCTCCGCAACCAGGTCGAAGAGAGCGGCCAGCGCGCGCGGCATATTGAAGTCATCGTCCATCGCGTCAACGAAACTTCGCCGCGCGATGTCGGCAGCCTGATCGAGCGCCGCCAGCGGTCCGTCGCCTTGGCCGCCCGTCTCGGCGCGGGCGATCATCCGCGCCAGGTGTTGGCGGCCGATCTCGAGGCGCTCCAGCGCACTGCGGGCCTGGTCCATCGCGGCGTCGGTGAACTCAAGTGGCTGGCGATAATGACTCGTGAGAAAGAGGAATCGCAGCACTTGCGGCGGGTAATGGGCCAGCACTTCGCGCACCGTCGAGAAGTTACCCAGGGACTTCGACATCTTCTGGCGCTCAACGGTCAGCCATCCCACGTGCATCCAGTAGCGGACGAACGGCGAACGCCCGGTGGCGGCCTCGGACTGTGCGATTTCGTTTTCGTGATGGGGAAAGATGAGGTCGGCGCCGCCGCCGTGAATATCCACCTGCTCCCCGAGCAGAGCCATGGACATCGCCGAGCACTCGATGTGCCACCCCGGCCGGCCGGCGCCCCACGGGCTTTCCCAGGAGGGCTCCCCCGGCTTGGCCGCTTTCCACAGGGCAAAGTCGAGCGGATCGCGTTTGCGTTCATCCACCTCCACGCGCGCGCCTGCGATCAACTCGTCCAGGTTGCGCCCGGAGAGTCTCCCGTAGTCGGGGAACTTTCGCACCTCGTAGTACACGTCGCCGTCAACCTGGTAGGCGAAGCCGCGTTCGATCAGAGTAGATACGAGGCGGATCATGTCTTCGATATACTCGGTGGCGCGGGGCTCGTGGTCGGGGCGGCGCACCCCGAGCGCCTGCATGTCCTCGAAGTAGGCCTGGGTGTAGCGGCGCGCGATCTCCCTGGAGCTAACGCCCTCCTCGTTGGCGGCCTTGATGATCTTGTCCTCGACATCGGTGATGTTGCTCGCCAGGTCCACGCGGTAGCCGGCATGCTCCAGGTAGCGCCTGACGACGTCGAAGGTGATGGCTACGCGGGCGTTGCCGACGTGAATATAGCCGTACACCGTCGGCCCGCAGACGTACATGCGCACGCGGCCGGGCTCGCGCGGGGTCAATTCTTCTTTGCGCTTGGTGAGGGTATTGTAGATGATCAGCGCCAATTGGGTTTCCGAAGGAGCATCGCGCATTCCGCCGAGGTCGGCCGATAAGCGAAGGCCGGGCCTATGATTCGACGCCCGGCGTCGGCAGCGGCTGGCGCTGCTCCCGCAACCGCTCCACCTCCAGCTCCAGCGAGCGTATGCGGTCGCGCAGCCCCGCCAGACGCGATTCTATCTGCTCCATGCACTTCTCGCACGGGTCCGGCAGCTTGCCGTGCTCGAGTGAGGGCTCGTCCATGCGCTTGCCGTTGACCGCCACCACGTGCGCGGGCACCCCGACCGCCGTTGCATTGGCGGGCACCGACTTCAGCACCACGGAGCCGGCGCCGATGATGGCGTTGTCGCCAATGGTGATTGCGCCCAGAACCTTGGCGCCGGCGCCGATGGTCACATTGTTTCCGACCGTGGGGTGGCGCTTGCCACGCTGCCTGCCGGTGCCCCCAAGGGTAACGCCCTGGTACATGAGCACGCGGTTGCCAACCTCTGCGGTCTCCCCAATGACCACCCCACCGCCGTGATCAATGAAGACCTCCTCACCGATTCTCGCCGCGGGGTGGATCTCGATGCCGTTGATGAAGCGCGCGAACTCGGAGAGGAAGCGCGCGAGAAGATGCAGCCCGCGACGCCACCACCAGTTGGCAATGCGGTGCATCAGGATGGCGCGCACCCCGGCGTAGCAGATCAGGATTTCGATCGTGCTCCGCGCCGCCGGGTCGCGCCGCAGCGCCGCCTTCACATCCTTGCGAATCTCAGAAAACACCTGCCATGACCCTCGGGCCGGTTCGCCGCCGCAGTTGGCAGCAGCGCCGGGCCGCTTCTTAAGCTTATACTAGCTAGTATAGTTAACCGGCCGACGGAGTGTCAAGGCAATCGCAGCAATGGTCGGCGGCATGCCGCGTCCGCGTCTCGCCCGAGGTCAGGTTCGCGCTTGTTTCACGATGGGGGTTTTGCCGCCGGCGCGAGCACGGGGCCCACCAGCCTGATGTTTCCGAAGCGGGACGGATCCTTGATGCCCATCAGCCCGGCGCTCCATTGCAGCCAGCCGTGACGGCGCCCGCCGTCAACATCGTTGATTGCCAGGTCGAAGCCGAAGGCGCTGCCCGGCTCGCGGCTCGCACCTGGCAGCTCGGACCAGGGAATCGAGATCTCATAGGTGAGCTTGAGCGGCGGCACGCCGGCAGCCAACGCGCCCGGCTTTACCTCGCGCACCACTGCGACTTTGGCTGAGTCGAGCGGCCCGCCGCGCTCGCTGGGGAACGATCGCCAAGCCAGCGTGCCCGCAGCCGTATATGCAAACCCGAACTCGCTGTCGTCGTCATCATAGCCCTGACTGGCGTCGTCGCGAGCATCTACGGCGATAAGGATGCAGTCGCCCTCCAGCATCCGCGCGCCATCAACCGGCGGCACCAGGTCGTTATCGTACATCTGGACCGCGATGTATAGGTTATCGCGATCCCACGCCAGGTAGAACCTGGCCGCGCAATCCTTGGGGCCGCCGTAGGTCTCGCCTGGTCGCGCAGGCTCCCAACGAGCCGCTCCCACCAGCAGCACCGCCCCGACGCCGTCCCTTCGACTGCGCTCAGAGCCTGCCCCTTCGCCTTGCTCAGGGCGGGCTCTGAGCAGAGCGAAGGGACGGGTCCATTCATCCAGCTTACCATCCACTGTCACCGGCGCCGCCATCTCGGGCGCACGACAATTGAGGGGCACCGCAACATTGGCCCGCACCGGGCCCGCGACTGCCAAGACCATTCCCGCCAGCAGATGAAGCATCGTCCGCCGGGCGCGGATGCCGAGTATCGTAAGAGGCTCATTCGCCATGTCGTCCCCGCCGGCGGATGATCTGCAAGCACCGCGGATCACTTGGTTCGGCAAAGCAGCCGCACGAAGACCGCGCGCCCGCACAAGGAGCTGTGACTTCACAGCGCGGGGTCGAGCACGATGATCTGCGGCTCTTGTGGCAGGGTCTCGCGCGTTAACGTCATCTCGGATGCGCGCTGATAATGCACGTTCTTCTTGCCTTGCAGAAAATCGTCCAGCGGGGCGAGGGACAAGCTGATCTTCGGTGTCTTGAAATGCATGGGAATGGTTACCCGCGGGTTTAGCGCCCTCATGACTTGGCTTGCCCCCGCGGCATCAATGGTGAAGACCCCTCCGATCGGGCACAGAAGAACGTCAACCGCTCCAATCTCGGCTCCTTGTGAGGGGTTCAGCTCATGCCCCAGATCGCCGAGGTGGCACAGGCGCAAGCCGTCAATGTCGGCGCAGAAGACGGTGTTGTCGCCGCGTTTGCTGCCATCTGAGGAGTCGTGCTTCAGGGGAATCCCGCGAAACAGGATCAACGCCGCCGAGTGGACGCCAGCGCCCTTGATCACTTGCGGGTTGCCAGGTACTCCCGCGGCGAAGTTATGGTCCGCGTGCTCGTGGCTGATGACAACGATGTCGGCCGGCTCCGTGAGCGGCCCGTAGGCGATGGCGCCGTCAAAGCCTCCCGGCTGGTAGGGGTCGAAGACGATCTTCGTGCCATTAGCTGAGGTGACAAGGAAACATGCGTGGCCCAGATAGCGAATCTTCACCATGCCCTCCTTTGGCGCTACCGGATGCTCGCCATGGTCTCGCGCAGCAGGGCGGCTGATGCCCGCAGGCCTTCGATTTCCTCCTGAGCCAGTGCCGGCTCAAGCACGGCGCGAACTCCGGGCCTGCCGATAACAGTGGGCAGGCTCAGGCAAACGCCCTCGATGCCGTAAGCGCCGCGCTGGAGCGTGGACAGGGGCAGGGGCCGCCGGTCGTCGCCGGCGATCGCGTGCACCACGCCGCGCACACACAAGGCGATGGCATAAGCCGCGCCACCCTTGAGGCGAATCATCTGGGCCCCGGCCCCCTTCACCGCCTCAAAGATTTTCCGCCCTGCGCCTTCGTCGAAACCGGGATAGGAGGCGAACGCGACACCCGCGACATTCGCTCGCGACCAGATGGGCACCATGCTATCGCCGTGTTCGCCCAGGATCCAGGCGTCAACCGCGCGCGGGTCGCAGCCCAGCTCCGCTGCCAGCAGTGAGCGAAAGCGCGTGGTATCAAGGTAAGTGCCGGTGCCGACGGTGCGATCCACCGGCCAGCCAGAATCGAGTGCGATGTGGGTCAAAATGTCCACCGGATTCGCCACCACCAACAGGATGGCGTCGCCAGGCATCCCCGCGTCGCCGAGGCCGGCCAGAATCTCACGGAACAGTGAAACATTACGATTTATGAGTTGCAGCCGCGACTCATCCGGCCGGCGGCGCAGCCCCGCTGTCACCACCACCACATCGCAGCCGCGCACCGCCTCATATCCGCCGGCGCGCGCCTCCAGGGGCCCGCACAAGGCCGAGCCATGGCTCAGGTCGAGCGCCTCGCCCTCTGCCGCCTCGGCCATCACGTCCAGGATAACCAACTCGCGCACCATGCCGCCGAGCTGGAGCGCGAACGCAGTCGCCGCGCCGACCTTGCCGGCGCCGCCGATGATGGCCACCTTCAACTGCAGCTCCTTCCCACAGCCGCGGAGCACAACCACGCGGCGCCGCAGGGAACCGCCGACCCGCTAGTCGAGGGCGAACCCTCCGTGGCGCTTGAGGTGCTCCACCAGCCCGCCATCGGCGAGCAGCTTCTGCATCACCGGCGGCAGCGGCTTGATCGGCGTCTCGCGCCGCCGCGTCAGGTCGCGCAGGAGGCCCCGGTCGAGGTCGAGCTCCAAGTCGTCGCCCTCCTGGATGAACTCGGTTTCAGCTTCGACCAGGGGCAGCCCGAGATTGAAGGAATTGCGGTAGAAGATGCGGGCGAACGATTCCGCCACCACCGCGCCGATTCCCGCCGCCAGCATCACGCGCGGCGCCTGCTCGCGCGAGGAGCCGCACCCGAAGTTTGAGCCGGCGACGATGAAATCGCCCGGCTCGATGCGCTGGGTGAACGTGGGATCGAGGTCTTCCAGCAGATGGCGGGCGAGCTCCTTCATGTCCTCCGACTTGAATTTGTAGCGCCCGGCGATAATGTAGTCGGTGTTGACGTCATCCCCCGGGTTGACCACTCGGGCTTTGCCGCGAAGGATCATCGGGCCGTCTCCTCAGAGGTATTTGCGAGGGTCAGCGATGCATCCCTCGATGACCGATGCCGCCACCGTGGCGGGTGAAGCCAGGTAGATATTAACGCCCTCGGGGTTGCCCATGCGTCCTGTGAAATTGCGGTTAGCAGTGGAAACCACATTCTCATAATCCCCGGGGATCCCTGCGTGGGTGCCCACACAGGGGCCGCATCCCGGGGTGACGAAAACCGCGCCGGCGTCAAGCAGCACCCGATGGATGCCGCGCTCGATGAGCTCGATCAGCACCGCCTTCGATGAGGGGACGCAGATGAGGCGCGTATGACGGTCAATGCGCCGCCCGCCGAGCACCTGCGCCGCAGCTTCGAAGTCCTCCACCCGCCCATTGGTACAGGTGCCGATCACGCCTTGCTGGACGGGGGTGCCCGCGACCTCCTCCACGGGTGCGACATTGTCAACGGCGTGCGGTCTGGCGATCTGGGGCCCGAGGCCCGAGAAATCGTATTCCCGGGTTTCGATATAGCGCGCGCCTTGGTCGGCGGCGGTCGGGCGTGCCGCCCGAGGCGAACGCCCATTGAGCCACGCGAGCGTCGTCTCGTCCGCCTCCATGATCCCGAATTTGGCGCCCATCTCCACCGCCATGTTGCACACGGTGAACCGCGCGTCCATCGAGAGCGCCGCGATGGTCTCGCCCACGAATTCTATGGAGCGATAGGTGGCCCCATCGGCGCCGATGTCGCCCACGAGATGCAGCACCAGGTCCTTCGAATATACGCCTTTTGCGAGCTTCCCGCGGCAAACAAGGCGCATGCTCTCGGGCACCTTGAACCACAGCTTGCCGGTATAAGCCGCCGCCGCCAGGTCGGTGGAGCCGAGCCCGGTCGCGGCCGCATTGAGCGCGCCATAGGTGCAGGTGTGACTGTCAGCGCCGACGATAAGGTCGCCGGGCAGAACATGGCCGCGCTCGGGCAGAAGCTGGTGGCACACCCCTTCGCCGATGTCATACAGCAGCGACCCGTATTTCTCCGCGGCGCGCCGCATCTTCTGGTGAATGCGCGAGGTGCCCGCCGCCGGGCTCGGCGCCGAATGATCCAGCACCATCGCGAACCGCTCGCGGTCGAAAACCTTCTCGGCGCCTAATCGCTCCAGCTCGTCAATGATCATCATTGACGTGCCGTCCTGGCCCATGGTGAAATCCACCGCGGCGACGACGATCTCCCCCGCGCTCACCTCCCGCCCGGCGTGGGCGGTCAAGATCTTCTCCGCGATTGTCTGTGCCATATCTTTCGCTCTTTGGCTGTCGGCCGCAGGCGCGCAGAATGCTTCAACAGGCCGCGGCCTGGTCCTGCGCGGCCGGGGATCCCAGGCGCGCCGCGACCTCGCGGGCATCCAGCGGCGCAGCCACACGTTCATCCTGGATCACAACCCCGTCACGAAGGCCGACGATTCGCTTGGCGTGAAGCGCAATATCGGGCTCGTGGGTGACCAGGATGATGGTCGTGCCCGCGCGGTTGAGCTGCTGGAAGATGACCATGATCTCCTCGCCGGTGCGGGTGTCGAGGTTGCCCGTCGGCTCGTCGGCCAGAAGCATTACCGGGTCATTGACGATAGCGCGGGCGATGGCCACCCGCTGCTGTTCACCTCCGGAGAGCTCGGTCGGACGGTGCCGCAGGCGCTCGCCCAGCCCTACCCTCTCCAGCGCCTCGCGCGCGCGCTCGCGCCGCTGCCGTCCTCCGGCATAGACTAGCGGCAGCTCCACGTTGTGCATCGCGTCCGAGCGCGGCAGCAGGTTGAAGGTCTGGAATACAAACCCGATCTTGTTGTTGCGGATGTCCGCCAGGCCGTTATCGGTCAACCTGCTGACATCGGTGCCATCCAGGTGGTAAGTGCCCGAGGTCGGCCGGTCCAGGCAGCCCACGATATTCATCAGGGTTGACTTGCCGGAACCCGACGGCCCCATGACCGCGACCAGGTCGCCGGTGTCAACTGACAGCGACAGCCCCCGCAGCGCGGGCACTCGCACCTGGCCCAGGCGGTATTCCTTGTGCAGGTTAACGACGTCGATCATGGCTGAAGTATGCTGGCCTCCCCCAGATCCTTGAAATCGCGCGTGGGCAGCCCCACGGCGTTGCGCAGCGCCGCCAGCGCGGTGAAGTAATCATAGTGCGCCGCCGCAGCGTCTAACTGCGCATTGTAGTAGCTCACCTGCGCATCGGTGATCTCGATGGGGATGGCGAGCCCGGCCTTGTAGCGGGCCTCAGCCGACTCCAGGCTCTGGCGGGCGGCGTTGACACTGACCGCGGAGGCGGTGATGCGCTCCCATGCCGTGGTAACCGCCAGCCGTGCCTGGGCCACCTGCGCCCCGGCATCCTTCTGGAGCTGCGATAGCCTGATCTGCGCCGCCTCCAGGTTATCTCGAGCCGCTGACGCCTGCGCCCGCCGCAGGCCGGCGTCGAAGATGGGGAAGGTCATCTGCGCGTCCAAGACCGCCTCCTTTCCCGAGGGCGCCGGCTCGGCTTTCACCACGTAGGTGGTTCCGACGCTGAGCACGGGCCGGGCGCTAACCTGCGCCTGCTCCAGGCTGGCGGCCGCCACCCGCACGGCCGCCTCCCCCTCCAATAGATCTGGGCGCAGCCGGTTCGCCGCTGGCAGCGCCTGCTCCAGCGAGGGCAGGCTGGAGACCTCGGGGGTGGTGGGTGGCTCTTGCGCTTCAAATCCCGGCCCTGCCGCCAGGCCCATGGTGTTGCGCAGCGTAATGCCTGCCTGGCCAACCTGGTTTTGGGCGGTCACCAGGCCAAGCTGCGCCTGCGCCAACTCCGCCTCCAGCGGAAACCGGTCCACGTTCGCGGCAAGCCCGGCGTCTATTCTGGCCTCCACCAGGGCCAGGTGACCTCGCGACTGCTCGACCCGCTCCCGCGCCAACTGCACGGTCCGCTGCTGTTGCAGCAGGGCCATGAAATCCGAAGCCGCCCGAAATGAAAGCGTCACCCGCGCCGAGTCCAGGGCACTGGCGGCGCTGTCGAGGGAGGCGTGCGCTTCGTGCAGCCGTGCGTTGCGCAGCCCGCTGTCGAATACAGTGTACGAGGTGGCGAGCGTCGTCTGGTGCTGTTCCTGTGAACCGCCGACCCCCACCGGGATGCCGCCGAGGGTGGTAAAGCGGCGCCCCCCGCGGCTGTCCGTGAAGGTGTATTGCCAGTCGGCGAGCAGCTGCGGCCAGTAGCTGGAGCGGGCAATGGTGAGCCCTGATTCCGCCTGACTGACCTGGCGGCCGGCGATAAGCACGGTGCCGTGGTTGCGCAGCGCGGCGTCAACCGCCTGGGCAAGGCTCAGGGACGAAGGCGCCTCGGAGGCCAGGGCGGCGCTGGCCAACAACGCGCCAGCCAGCACGCACACTGCGACTCTAATCCTTTCAGCTTGACGGGCGCAAAGCGCCATGCGGCACCGCCGCATCATTTCACACCTCCATGGGTTGCTAGCACCGCGGGGCACCTAGCGGCGCTCTTCCTGCTGGTAGGCATAGACGCTGTGGTTGTGGATGGATTCGTAGCTCTCGCACTCGACCTCGAACCACGTGACGCGCTGGTCGGCGCGCAGCCCGACTACCGTATCTCGCACCACGTCTTCCACAAACTTCGGGTTGCCATATGCCTGCTCGGTCACGGATTTCTCATCCTCGCGTTTCAGCAGCGGAAAGATCTCGGCGCTGCCCTGGCGCTCCAGCTCGCGCACCAGATCCTCGATCCAGATTATGTGGTCGGGCGCGTAACGCAGGCGCACCCGCAGCATGCAGCGCTGGTTGTGCGCCCCTGCCGCCGAGATTTCCCGGCTGCACGGGCACAGGCAGGTGATGGGCGCCTCCACCCCCAACGTGAATACGTAGCGCTCGTCGGCCAGCGAGCCGCTAAACTCGCAGTCGTAGTCAAGGAAGCTCTCCGCGCCGCTCACCGGCGCGCGCTTGGCGATAAAGTACTTGAAGCGCATCGAGATCTGCGCACTGGGCGCTTCGAGTTCGCGCCGCACGTCCGCGAGCATCGCGCGGATATCAGGGCTGGCGACCGGTCGCTGGCTCCACTTGAACAGCACCGCCAGGAAACGGCTCATGTGAGTGCCCCGGAAATGATGAGGTAGCTCGGCCGTGAGCTCGACCCTTGCGAGCACGCTGTCGAACCCACCCTCCTTGCGCCGTATCTGGGCCGGCAAGTGCACATCCTTGACGCCCACCCGCTGGATGGTCACGCCGCGCTCATCGCGGTCGGCGGCAATATCCTTGAGGGCGTTACGTGATTCCATGTGCGCTTCCATTCACTCGTGGGTTCTCGCGTTGCCGGCGCCCCGAGGTCATGTGAGTCTCTATGCGAAACCTGGACCAAGGATTCATGGTCTCGAACAGCGCCACAACTGCGCGGGTTCACAGATAAGGATTTCCGCCGCTGCGGCACTGATTCCTGCCGGCACCTCAAGACGACGGGGCGGCAACCGAAGAGGGAAAACTGAGCAGCGCCGTGGCGCCGCCACGCGGGTTGCGCCGCAGGACAAACGTTCCGTTAAGCTCGGTCTCGACCAAGCCGCGCACCACCAGCAGGCCGACGTGCCCGTGTACGGCGGGATCGAAGCCATGGGGCAGACCGCGACCGTTGTCACTGACGCTGATGCGGAGCGGGTCGCCGGCCTTGATGGTGATGGAGACGCGGCCCCGGGGACGGCCCGCGAGGCCGTGCTTCACGGCATTGCAGACCAGCTCGTTTATGGCCAGCCCCAGCGAGGTCGCTGCCTTGCACGGGATCATCAGTACGTCCCCGCGCACCTGGCAGCCTATTCTGCGACCGGGGGCGCTCAAGGTGTCGCACACCATGCCCGCTATGCGCCGTGCGGTTTCCCGCATGTCCACCGCATCCACGTTCTCCTCGTGCAGTATCTGGTGAATGAGGGATATGCTCTGGATGCGAGTGATGCAATCGCGCAGCGCCGATTCCTTGGTCGCGTTGGGGTCCGATTCGGTGATCTGGAGCGCCAGCAGCCCGCTGACTATCGCCAGGTTGTTCTTGATCCGGTGGTTGAGCTCAGCCATCATGACCTCGAGCATGCGGGCGCGCTCCTGTTCCACTTCATAGAGGCGCGCGTTCTCGATGGCCACCGCCCCCTGGGCTGAGATCGCGATGGCGATGGCGCGGTCGGACTCCGTGAACTTGCGCCTGGCGCCCGGCTCATCGAGCACCGCGAGGCCGGTCACGCGGTTGCCGTAGGCCAGGGGCACCAGGAGCGCGGATTTCATATTCAGGGCGCGCGCCGGGTTGCCGTCGGCCAGCGTTTCGGGGCCCGCATCCGCCACCGCCACGTAAGCCGCCCGGCGCTTCTCCATCGCTTGGCTCCGCGCCGCCGCAAGCCCCGACCGACTCACGATGGCAGCGTCGAGGAGTTCCGCATCTCCGGGGCTTACGCCAAACGCCGCCGCCACCCTCAACTCTGAGTCTCGGACGAGCAGGATGAAACATCGGCGGACGCCTACTGCCTCTGCCATCGTCTCGGCCACGACGTTGAGCCGGTCGCGCAAGTTGAGATCGGAGGAAACCGCGCGCGCAGCATCGTAAAGTGTACGCGCCTCGCGCGCGCGCCGTCTTTCCGCGTGGAGAGCGCGCGCCACGCGCTGCTCGGCGTCACGGATGTCGCTTATGTCGTGAAACACGGCCACGGCGCCGCTCACGGCGCCGTCTGCAAACACCGGCGCCGCGCTCACCGACGCCAGGCGCGGCGGGCGCCCCGGGCGCGCTACCGTCGCTTCTTCTCGCTGCACCGTTTCCATCCGCAGCGCCCGGGCGAGAGGAGATTCATGGGCAGCGATGGGCGCGCCGTTGAGGCGGTTGAGCGCAAGCTGCGGAGCGTCAAGGCCAAGCTCGGTCGCGGTGCCGAGATCAAACATCGCCGCGGCGGCGTCATTGCATTTCTTGACCTTGCCCGCAGCATCCACCAGCACCACCGCGTCGGCCATGCTGGCGAAGACGGCGTCGAGCTGCTCCGCCCGCTGCCGCTCTGCCTCCGCCGCGCGCTCAGCGGCTCGCGCCAGCCTCACATGCTCGCTGGCATCCGCGAGGGATAGAATCAACTCAGTGACCTTCCCCGTCGCCGCTCGGAACTTCGGCGTCAGGCGCAGGGTCCACACCCGTTCGACGTCGGCATCGCCGGAGAAGCGGAAGTTGTTGATGCACAGGGGAGTGCATGTATCGCGGGCCGCACGGAAGAGGTCGAGCAGCCCCTGGTCATCGCCTGGCAGCACTTCGCCGATAGGCCGGCCCCTGATCTTTTCCGGCTCAAGGGCGAGGAGTTCAGCGCAGGCGCGGTTGGCGTGCAACGCCGCAAGATCGTCGGCCGCGACAACGATGATTGCGGCCGGGACGCAGTCCATGAATTCGAAACGCCCCTCAGCGCGGCGGCGCCTGCCACCGGCGCGCGGCGCCTTGCGTCCTTGGTGACCGACTTGGCTCATGTGTGCGACTCGCTCGTGCCGGCCCGGCGGCGCCCTCCCGTCGCCAGATCAGCATAACCGCGTCTGGGCTGGAATGACTTTGGCCGCCATGCGTTCGCGCTCCTTGTCTGGCTGTAACGCAACGCGCGGCTTTCTTGCTTGAGGGACCGTCAGGCAACGCGGGGGCTATCAGCATCAGCATGTGGACGACAAGGTCAGGCCTCTTGGCCGCGTCCGGGCGCGGGGAGCTTCCAACGGCCCTCGCCGACTTCGCGGCCGGTCAGGATGAGCCGCATGACCTTTTCGGCCGCGTCTTGCACCAGCAGGCTGGCGCGAGCCAATGCCTCGCCTTCGCTCATCGGCCCCGGGATGATGCTGATTGCTGCGTTGATGCCGATCTCTGCCAGCCGGTCCCCCTCCTCTTGCACTGCACCCGCCAGCGCCACCACCGGCACTCCGTGGCGGCGCGCCAGTCTGCCCACCCCGGTGAGGGTCTTGCCGTAGGTGGTCTGAGCGTCTATTCTCCCCTCCCCGGTGATGACCAAGTCGGCAGTCTCCAGGTAGGTTTCGAAGTCAACCGCTTCCAGCACCACCGCAATGCCCATGCGCGCCTGCGCCCCTAAGAAGGCCATGAGACCCGCGCCCAGCCCGCCGGCGGCTCCCGCTCCGGGGCGATCGGCGACATCCTGCTTCAGATCGCGCATCAGGACTTGGGCATAATGCGTTAGAGCGGCCTCCAGCTCGGGCACCATTTCCGGAGTCGCGCCCTTCTGGGGGCCGTACATCGCCGAGGCCCCCTCGGGCCCGCACAGGGGATTGCTCACATCGGTCGCCACGTAAAACTCGGTCTGCGCGATTCGCGCATCCATGTGGGAGACATCAATCTTCGCCAGCCGCAGCAGCCCTGCCGCCCCCGGCCCGATCTGCGCGCCGTTCTCGTCCATCAAGCTGGCGCCGAGCGCCTGCGCCACTCCCGCCCCCCCGTCATTGGTCGCGCTGCCGCCGACCGCGACGATGATCTTGCGGCAGCCGCGATCCATGGCGGCGGCGATGAGCTGTCCCGTGCCATAGCTGGTAGTAATCCGGGGATCTCGCTGCTGCGGGGGTACGAGGGCGAGGCCCGACGCGGCCGCCATCTCCACTACGGCGGTGGTGTCATCGCCCAGGATACCGAAGAATGCATCCACCGGCTCGCGCAGCGGACCCAGGGCGCGCTGCTGAACGATGCGCCCGCCGGTGGCATCAACCAGGGCTTGTGCCGTGCCCTCGCCGCCGTCCGCCAGCGGCACCCGCACCAGTTCCGCGTCGGGCAGCACCGCGCGGACGCCCTGCTCGATGGCGTCGGCAACCGCGACCGCGGTCAGGCTGCCCTTGAAGGAGTCCGGCGCGACGATGATGTTCATGGGCGTCTGCGCCGCCGGCGATTGCCGCTAGGCGGCCTCCACTGCCACGCGAGCGCCGTCAGGCACCGACTTGAATACCTTGGGGTCGCCCACGATGTGACCGAAAACGTTGACCGGGCTCGCGGGACGAATCTCATTGCCCCGGCTGGCAGGCGTTGGCCCGAAGAAGATGCACAACGCGCTGCCCGGCCGCCAGTAACCCAGATCTCCCATCTCGACGACTTCTTTCGGGTTCTCGTCCCCGCAGCGCACCGGGATGGTGAAGTAGATCTCGTCGCCCCAGGTATTGGCGCTGCCCTCGATCGGCAGCGCCTGGGCGATCGCCTGCGCGGTGGCCGTGTCGTTAAGCTCCGCCAGCGCCTCGACGTTTCCGGCGCGGATGCGAATAGCGGTCGCCATCTCCTCTGTCCCTCCAGTTTACCGGGCCGCGCCGCGTCACGGCTCCTCATCTTCCTCGCGCTCGCTAAACATGGCGGCGAAGCGGTCCGAGTACTCTTCCTCCAGGCGCGCAAAGTGCAGCTCGAACCCAACCAGCCACAGCATCATCAGCGCTTCCTCGAACTGCTCCGGCTGGGCCTGGAGCACGCGCGCGAAGAACTGCGTCACGATCTCGTTATAGTCCGCGGCCGATGACTCGTGCAGCTCGAACCCATGCTCCCCCTTGCCGGCGTCGGCGAACAACTGCGACTGCATGCGCACCAGGAAATCCTGGACATTGGCCGGGGTCGCGTGCTGCAATCCGTCCCCGAACTCACGCCTCACTTCATCGCGAAACTCCTCAAGCTTCACCTGGGAATCCTCGCCACCGGTAACGCCCCTCAGTAGTCCGGCTCGATGAGCCCGTAGCCCCCCTGGTCGCGCCGATAGACGACATTGAGCTGACCCGTCTCCGCATTGGCGAACAGCAGGAACTGGTATGCCAGCAACTCCAGCTCGTCAATCGCCTCATCTACCGACATCGGCGCCAGTTGCACGCGCTTGCTGCGCACCTCGCGCGCCGTCGCCTCCTCGCCTTCCTCCTCTAGCTCCGCCTGTGCGACAACTTCCAGTTCCGGCTCGGGTGGGCGGCCCTGATGCGTCCGGCCGTGGGCGCGGTCAATAATCTTACCCTTGCGGCTCCTGATCTGGTCTTCCAGTCGCGTCACCGCAATGTCAATCGAGTTGTGGTCGTTGTCCGATCGTCCTTCACCGCGGAACACTGCCCCGTCTGCGGCGAGCGTGATATCCACTTCGTGCCACTTGCGTTCGATGCTGTGGACGAGATGGGCGGAGGTCACCTGGCGCAGTTGCCGCTCCAGCTTCTGTAACTTGCGGTCAGCGTAGCGCCGCAGCGCCTCGCTTACTTCAGATTGCTTGCCAGTGAACGAAATCTGCATCAGTTACTCTCCTCGGTGTCTGCGTGTTGTGCGGTGACGCTTGGTACGATGGTACAGATCGCGTGGCTTGCGATGCCCTCGCGCGCGCCGATGAACCCCAGACCCTCCCCTGTTTTTCCCTTGACGCTAACCATTTCGGGGGCGACGCCGAGCGCCGCGCCCAGCCGCTCTCGCATGCGTGCGACGTGGCCAGCGATGCGCGGCTCTTCGGCCACAACCACCGCGTCCACGTTGACCACCCGGAAGCCCGCCGCCGCCGCTATCGCTGCTGCTTGGCGCAGCAGCTCGACGCTGTCCGCGCCCGCCCAGCGCGGATCTGAGTCCGGGAAATGCTGCCCGATATCGCCCAGGCCCGCGGCGCCGAGCAGAGCGTCGCAGATCGCATGGGTCAGCACATCGGCGTCTGAGTGCCCCTCCAGGCCCCTTGGCCCCGGAAACTCGACTCCCCCCAGCACCAGCCGCCGCCCCTCAACCAGTCGGTGGACATCATAGCCCACGCCGCATCTCGTCTGCGCGCAGCTCGCCTGCGCCCGCACCAGGGACTCCGCTAGCTCCAGATCCTCGGGGTAGGTAATCTTAATGTTCCGCGGCGAGCCCATTACTAACCGCACGGGATGTCCGCTGGCTTCGACGAGCGCGGCGTCATCGGTCGCGACCGTTCCCTGCCGCTGCGCCTGCTCGTAGGCCTGGATGATGACTTCGACGCGGAACCCCTGGGGCGTCTGGGCCGCCCATAGGTCGCCCCGGTCCACTTGCCCACGCACGAGCTTTCCCACCGCAAGCTTGAGCGTATCGGTGACAGGCACCGCCGCCACCGCCGCCCCGTAAGCCCGGGCCGCGGCAGCGCACGCTTCGATCAGCCGCGGGCCGACAAAGGGCCGGGCTGCGTCATGTATCAGCACGCAGTCCATCCCTGCCGACAGCTCGCGCAGCCCGGCCCAGACCGATTCCTGGCGGGTCGCGCCCCCGGCGACAACCTTCTCCGTCTTCGCCGCCGGGCCCCCGGCGATGAACCTGCGCAACAGCTCAACCGCGTCCGGCGGCGCCGCCAGGATTATCTCCTCCACGCTCGATCTTCGAAACGCGTCAAGCGCGTAGCAGACCAGCGGTCTGCCGCCAAGCGATACCAGGGCTTTACTCTGCCGCCGACCGAGTCTTTCTCCGGACCCTGCCGCCGCTATCAGCCCGGCTGTCCTTGTCAGATGGTCCCTCCTCCGCGCTGGCACCGACTCTGGGATTGCCGAAGATCATCTTGCCGGCGACGGTCTGGAGCACGCTGGTGACGATCACGGACAGCGTCTCCCCGATGTGGCGCCTGCCGTCCTCGACCACGACCATGGTGCCGTCATCGAGGTACGCCACGCCCTGGTTAACCTCCTTGCCCTCTTTGACGATGGTAACCGACATCTCCTCGCCCGGAAGCACGATCGGCTTCACAGCATTGGCGAGCTCGTTGACATTAAGGACCGAGATCCCCTGGAGCTGGGCGACTTTGTTGAGGTTGAAGTCGTTGGTGACGATCACCGCGTCAAGGTGCTTGGCCAGTTTGACCAGCTTGGCGTCAACCCCTTCGCTGTCGCTCATCGGTATCTCGTAGTTGTCATAGACCTTGACCAGCGTCTTGAGCTCATCCTGCATCTGGTTGAGGATATCCAGCCCCCGGCGCCCGCGATTGCGCTTGAGGCTGTCGGCGCTGTCGGCGATCAGATGCAACTCCTCGAGCACGAAGCCCGGGATGTAGATCGGGCCTTCGACAAAACCGGTGCGGCAGATGTCGGCGATGCGGCCGTCAATAATCACGTTGGTGTCGAGGAGCTTGATGCGGGAGCCGATGCGGACGCGATCGCGCGCCTGTGCGCCGCCCCCGACCAGGTTGGGGATGAAGAAGAAAAGCTCCTCTTTCATGCTCATGGCGATGCTGCCGCCGAGGTAGATGCAGGCGACGCCCAGGAGCAGCAGCAAGAATGGCCCCAACCGCGGGATGAACAGCACGAACCTGCTCAGCAAGCCGGTCAGCACCAGGCCGATGATCAATCCGAGCACCCCGGCCACCTTGTCCGGCGCCGGGATGCGTGAAAGATTAGAAGCCAGCTCCACCAACTGGCGGAAGATGACTCCCGCCAAGGTGAAGCCGATGAGCAGACCGAGGACGGCGAAAGCCGTCTTGTACCAGGGCACAAAATAGGGGCCGACCGGCGCTTCCTTGATGATGGGCAGGTTCAGGTAAATATCCGACAGCTCCAGGAATACCACAGCCGCAACCAGACTGAACGCAAGGCTGAAAAGAAAACCCATCGCACGCGTCAATTCTCTCTCACCTCCTTTCCGCGCCGGGATCAGGTGGTTCGGCGAGCCCGGCCTCGAAGGCCTCGCGCAGGTCGCCGACGGGCACCACTTGCAGGTCCTCAACGCTGCGCGGCGTGCCGCGTGCGGGCGCTACGCACCGGCGAAATCCCAGCCGCGCCGCTTCTCGCATTCGATCCTCCGGACGGTTGACGCTCCGGATCTCCCCCGATAAACCGACCTCGCCGAAGAACACCGTCTCCGGGCGCACCACCCGGTCCTTCAGGTTAGAGGCCACCGCGATTGCCATGCCCAGGTCCGCCGCCGGCTCCTCCACGCGCACGCCCCCGGGTATATTCACGAATACATCCTGGGTTGAGATTCCCAGGCGCGCGCGTTTTTCCAAGACCGCCAGCACCAGCGACAGGCGATGGTGGTCGAGGCCGGTCGAGCTGCGCCGGGGCGCCCCAAACGGCGGCGCCGGAGACACCAGCGCCTGCACCTCCACCAGCAGCGGGCGGGTGCCCTCGATGCTTGCGATGACCGCCGAGCCTGGCGCTTTCGCGCAGCGCTCGGCCAGAAACACCGCCGAGGGATTCGACACCTGCGCCAAGCCGTCCTCGCGCATCTGGAACACCCCCAGCTCATTGGTCGAGCCGAACCGGTTCTTGACCGCCCGCAGCAGGCGGTAATCCAGGTGACGGTCGCCCTCCAGGTAGAGCACGGTGTCAACCATGTGCTCCAGCACCCGCGGGCCGGCGATCGCGCCTTCCTTGGTCACGTGGCCCACCAGGAACACGGGCCGCGCGCTCCCCTTGCCCGCCCGCATCAGCAGCATGGCGCAGTGGCGCACCTGGCTCACGCTGCCGGGTGCGCTCTCCAGCGCATCGTCTTGCAGGGTCTGCACCGAATCTACTATCACCAGCGCCGGCGCGAGCGAGTCCATGGCTGCCAGGATGTGGCCAATCTGCGTCTCGGCGGCCACCATGATGCGAGGGTTGTCCGCCCCCACGCGCTGCGCCCGCATGCGCATCTGCGCCGGCGACTCCTCTCCCGACACATAGAGCACCGGCCCATAGCACTCGGCGAACGCTTGCGCCGCTTGCAGCACCAGGGTGGACTTCCCGATCCCCGGCTCGCCGCCGATCAGAACCAGGGAACCGGCGACCACGCCGCCCCCGAGCACGCGGTCCAGCTCGCCGATTCCCGTCGGGCGGCGCGGCGTCTCGGCGCCGGGGACGTCGGCGATGGATACTGGTGGAGAAGCCGGCATGCGGTCGGCCAGACCCGCGGCGGAAGTCTCGACCCTTTCCTCCACCAACGCGTTCCACGCCCCGCAGTCGCGGCAGCGCCCCATCCAGCGCAGGTATTCGGCGCCGCACTGCTGGCAGACATATATGACCGCGGCCTTGGGCATCTGCTGCGTCGGCCTCACACCCCTCATCTGCAATACTACCGCAAATGGCAACGCCCCCGCGCGGGAGACCGCCGGGGGCGAAAAAAGGCGGGCACCCGCCCATCGCCGCTCACCCTAAGAGGGAGCGACGGGCGCAAGCGCATCCTGCTTGCAGAATGTGACCTTGCCTTCTTCCATTCGCGCCAGGATGATGTCGCCCTCACTGAACTGGCTTTGCAAGATCGCTTCTGCCAGCGGGTCTTCGATTCGATGCTGGATCGCCCGCCGCAGCGGCCGCGCGCCAAGCGCGCGATCGAACCCTTCGCGGGCCAGCATCTCCTTGACTTCCTCCTCCACCACCAGGCTCATGCCCTGGCTGCTGATCTCTTCCTCCACTCGCGCCAGCAGCAGGTTCACAATCTGCCTGATCTGCTCCGTGGACAGCGCGTGAAAGACGATGACCTCGTCCACGCGGTTCAGGAACTCGGGCCTGAAGGTGTGCTTGACCTTCTCCAGCACGCTCTGCTTCATGCGCTCGTAGGACCCTTGCTCGTCCCCTTCAACCACCGCCGTGTACCCGATGGTCGCCTGACCCAGATCCACCGAGCTGGTGCCGATGTTGGAGGTCATGATTACCACGGCGTTGCGAAAATCCGCGACCTTGCCGTGGGAGTCGGTGAGGCGCCCATCCTCCAGCACCTGGAGCAGGATGTTGAAGACCTCCGGGTGCGCCTTCTCGACTTCATCCAGCAGCACCACCGAATAGGGCCGCCGGCGCACCTGGTCGGTGAGCTGACCGCCCTCCTCGTAGCCGACATAACCCGGCGGCGATCCCACCAGGCGCGAGACCGCGAAGCGCTCCATGTACTCCGACATGTCTATGCGAATCATCGCGTTCTCGTTGCCAAACAGGAACTCGGCGAGCGCCCGCGCGAGCTCGGTCTTGCCCACGCCGGTGGGCCCCAGCAAGATGAAGGACCCGACCGGCCGGCGGGCGTCCTTGAGGCCCGCGCGCCCGCGTCGCACCGCCCGCGATACGGCGGTGACCGCCTCGTCCTGGCCCACGATGCGCCCGTGCAGCGCCTGCTCCATGTTGAGCAGCCGCGTCGTCTCCTCCTCGTGGAGCCGGGTGACCGGGATGCCGGTCCAGCTCGCCACCACCTGGGCGATCTCCTCGGCGTCCACCACGCGCGGCGCCGCGGAGCGCGTCTCCTGCCACTCCTCCTCCATGATGCGGATCTTTTCCTTCAGCTTGCGCTGCTTGTCGCGCAACTGAAAGCCGCGCTCGTAATCCCGCTCGAAGGGGCTGACGTTGACCACGCGCTGCAACTCGCGCTCAATTGCATCGAGTTCCTGTCGCAGCTGTTTCAGCTCCGGCGGCACCAGGCTCGATTGCAGCCGCACCCGCGAGGATGCCTCGTCCACCAGGTCAATCGCTTTGTCGGGCAAGAAGCGGTCGGTGATATAGCGATGGGAGAGACGCGCCGCCATCAATAGCGCTTCGTCGGCAATGCGCACTTTGTGGTGCGCCTCGTAGCGCTCGCGCAGGCCCTTGAGGATGTCTATCGTCTCCTCCATGGTCGGCTCGGGCACGGTGATCGGCTGGAAGCGTCGCTCCAGGGCCGGATCGCGCTCGATGTACTTCTTGTAGTCGTTGAGCGTGGTGGCGCCGATGCATTGCAGCTCGCCGCGGGCGAGCGCCGGCTTGAGAATGTTGGACGCATCTATCGCCCCCTCGGCCGCCCCCGCGCCGATGAGGGTGTGCAGCTCATCCACGAACAAGATGATGTCACCCGCGCTCTTGCGGATCTCATCGGTGACCCGCTTCATGCGCTCCTCGAACTCTCCCCGGTATTTGGTGCCCGCGACCAGGCCCGCGAGGTCGAGCGCGACCACGCGCTTGTCATACAAGATCTCGGGCACGTCGCGTTGGACGATGCGCTGGGCGAGCCCCTCGGCGATGGCGGTCTTGCCGACGCCGGGCTCGCCAATCAGGCAGGGGTTGTTCTTGGTGCGGCGGCTCAGGATCTGGATCACCCGCTGAATCTCGCGGTGCCGCCCGATGCAGGGGTCGAGCTTATCCTCAAGCGCGTGCTTGGTGAGATCGCGGCCGAAGGCGTCCAGCACGGGTGTGCTCGAGCGTCCCCGCTGCTGCGGCTGGCCGCCGAGGGCGGGGGTGCCGCCAAGGTGGCTGACGATCTCGCGGCGCACGCGATCGAGGTCAACATCCAACGACCGCAGCACGCGCGCCGCCTGTCCCTCGCCTTCGCGGATGAGACCGAGCAGGATGTGTTCGGTGTCTATGTAGTTGGGCAGGCTCAGGCGCGGATTGAGGTCGCTTGCCTCCTCCATCGCAAGCTCCAGCACACGCTTCGCCTTTGGGCTCCAGTTCATGGGCGCTTCGGTGCTGATGCGGTTGTCGGCGAACCCGAGCTGGCGCTGGATCTCCTGGCGCACCCGGCCCAAGCTGACTCCGAGCCGCTCCAGGACGCGCGCGGCAATGCCGTCACCTTCGCGCAGCAGCCCGAGCAGGACATGCTCGGTGCCGACGGTGCTGCCGCCCAGCTTGCGCGCCTCTTCCTGCGCGTACTGCACCACGCGAGTGGCTGGCCCGGTGAACCGCTGCCAGATGTCAGGATCCGACATCCGTCTCTTCCTCCTATATCCTAGCGCCTGCCGCAGCCGGCGGCCGCGCCCGTCGGCCCGGGGCTTACGCCCGGAGCGCGATGGGCACTCCTTCGCTGCGCGTAAGCGCCGTGAACCGCTCCATCAGTCGCCTGGTGACCGGTCCCGGAACCCCTTCCCCGATCTTACGCCCATCCACCGTGACCACGGGGATGATCTCGGCCGCGGTCCCGGTGAGAAAGCACTCATCAGCAGTATAGACGAACTGGCGGGCAAAACGTTCCTCAGATACTGGTATACCCAAGTCCGCGGCCAGTTCAATAACCGCAGCGCGCGTGATCCCCTCCAGGATCCCGACCGACGTCGGCGGCGTGATCAGCCGGTTGTTGGCGTACAAGAACACGTTGTCGCCAGTGGCCTCGGCCACGTAGCCCTCGTGGTTGAGCATCAGGCCTTCCAGCAGCCCCGCCCGGCTGACCTCGATCTTGGCCAGGATGTTGTTGAGGTAGTTGAGTGACTTGATCGCCGGGCTCAGGGCCTCCGGGAGGTTGCGCCGGGTAACGGTGGTTATTAGCTCCAGCCCGCGCTCGTAGAACTCCTGGGGGTAGAGCTCTATGGCATCGGCGATGATGAAGACAGTCGGGCCGGCGCGGCACTTTCTCGGGTCGAGGCCGAGATCGCCGACTCCGCGGGTTACCACCAGGCGAATGTAAGCGTCAGCGAGCTCGTTGCGGCGCAGAGTCTCGAGCACCGCCTCCCGCATTTCCTCCAGAGAGAGAGGGATTGCGAGCAAGATCGCCTTGGCGCCGTTGTAGAGGCGCTTGAGGTGCTCATCCAGCCGGAAAACGCGCCCATTGTACGCCCGGATCCCCTCGAATACGCCATCCCCATACAGCAGCCCGTGATCGAAGACCGAAATGCGCGCCTCGCCAGCGGGAACAAACTGGCCATCCATGTAGACCAGCCGATCCAAGATGCAACTCCTCTAATGATAGCTATATAACTATACCATAAATACCTCGCCCTGACAAGCTGAACCCGCGTGAACCCGCGTTCTCGCGCTGCGACGTCTGTGGTCGCGCGCCGTGGGCCGCCTACGTAGGGGGCCCACGGTCATGACTAACGCACCGTTCCCGGCTCGAGACAGGCTCTTGCCTTATCGCGCCGGTCACCCGCCCCTTGCTCGCCCCGGCCCGGGCATCAGCCAAACTAAGCCCACCACATCGCCGTTGGCGGCTCGCCGATGACCACCTGCTTGAGGAAGCTGACCGCCTTCTGGAAGCCCTCGTTGACGCTCATCAGGCTGTCCTCATGCTCGATGCTGAGCACGAAGTCGTAGCCGACCATGCGCAGGTGGCTGACGATGTCCTTCCACACCTCGAGGCTGTTGCCGTAGCCCACGGTGCGGAAGATCCAGGAGCGGTTCTTTTCGTCCGAGTAGGGCTTGGTGTCGAGCACGCCGTTGACGCGAGTGTTCCAGTCATAGATGTGGGTGTCCTTGGCGTGGACGTGATAGATGCAATCTCTGAGCATGCGGATGGCCGCGGTGGGATCAATGCCCTGCCAGAACAGGTGGCTGGGATCGAAGTTGGCGCCAATGCTATCCCCGCAGGCGTCGCGCAGGCGCAGCATGGTCTCCGGGTTGTAAACGACGAACCCCGGGTGCATCTCAAGGCATATCTTCACGCCATGCCTCTTTGCGTAGCCGGCTTCCTCCTTCCAATACGGAATCACCTTTTCTTTCCATTGCCACTGCACCACCTCGGTGAAATCGGGCGGCCAGGGACAGGTGACCCAGTTGGGATACTTGGCGCGCTCGCTGTCCCCCGGGCAGCCCGAGAAATTGATGACGCGCTCCACGCCCAGTTTCTGCGCGAGCTGCACGGTGACGCGATGCACCTCGTGGTTCGTCTTCGCCAAGCGCGTGTTCGGGTGCAGGGGATTGCCGTGACAAGAGAGCGCGCTCAGCATCAGGCCGCGGCCCGCGATCGCCTTGAGGAAATCCTTGCGTTTGGCCGCGCTCTCGAGCAGGGCCTTGGCCTTGCAGTGAGGATCGCCCGGGTAGTTGCCGGTGCCGATCTCAACCGCCTCCACGCCCGAGGCGGCGATGTAATCCAGCGCCTGCTCCAGCGGCTGCTGGCCGAACAGTGCGGTAAACACCCCGATCTTCATAATGCCTACCTCCTGAGAATGTTGGATGCCTTAACTGCCCCCGGAAATCTTTTTGCCTCGCAGCGGGATAATCCTTCCAATCAGCGTTGTGTGATCAAGCGGCCGCTCTTCATCCAATTCGGATCTTGGGATCTTGCGCGGAGCGCACGGAAGGGCGCCTTGCTTCCACGCAACTACCACTGCTATCACTGCAGCCGGTCCCCAGATGCCCCAATAGACATTCCACCAGAGGCTCTCAGCTCCCGCCCAACGGAGTAGCAGAAAAGTCCCGGCTGCGGCGAGCAATAGACAAAGCCATCCAAATGTCCATGCGAGCCAGCGACTCTTCAAGAAGAGCCACCTGACAGCGGGCCGTCGGTCAAAACCAGTGGGATGTCTCTCCAGATCCTCGCGCGAGAGATAAACGTTGGCGCATTGCCACTGCAATTCGAACATGGCCAGTAGGAACACAGCCGCGCCCGGCAGCATCCAGGGGGCATGGCGTTTCCATTCCGCGTACTCCAACCAAGATGCTGTGCACCACAGGATGGCCGCACCCGTCAAAATGGTTGACAGCGTAGCGAGGAAAACTCGGGCCAATTTCGAACTGTTCCATTCCTGCGAGGCCCGATGATACTCAAAGTCGTCGATCGGAAGCTGCTCCGCGGATTGGATCCACTTCGGCGACAGATTGGCCGAATCATCACCATCGGCTACGGCCGAGCGCCAATATCGGCGGAAGAGACGGATCCGGTTGACCGCCTGCACGTAGCGGAAGCGACTACGGACGATCACTGCCTGCCCCAAGAAGAGCACCGCTGCAGCCGCGATGAGAAGCCCCAATACGCCCCACTTTAGGGACTTCGGGAAGATGAACAGCCTCACGTTATCAGCGGTCCCCATATACCAGCCAGCAGCTGTCATGGCAGCCGTCGCGAGCGCCAGCGAGACCGTAGCGCTGTAGTTAGTGCAGTTCAGATGGAGACTGGATTCGTGACGGGCATCCTCGTGAGCCTGCTCTAGCTCCTCAAGTAACGTCTCTGAGGGGGACGGAATAAGGTGACTGTTCTCGGTCATGCTTCGCCTCCAATTTGCGTTGCAGCGAATATCACGCCGGATTCCGGAGACGCACCCACGGTTCCGCAGCCACGCCGACCTTGCCTCCAGGCATGCCCGCGACGTCTTTTCGACCTCAGCGCGGCGCCGCTTCCTTCAGTTCGAAGGCGATGGAGGCCGGCTCGGCGACATGCTCGGAGGCATCTATCACCTCCAGCGAGACGATATGCCCGGCGCGGTCATAGTCAATGATCAGACCCTCGCGGAGTTCGTCACTCTCGGCGACCTGCGCCTCGGCCAGGATCAGACTGAGAGTGTCGGTCTCTCGGTCATAGATAACTTTCATGGCTCGACCTCCGGCTGCCAGTACTTCTCGACCTTCGACGTCTTGTAGGCAGTCACAATGAACACCGCGTCCGGTCGCTCCTCAACCACGACTCGCAGGAGCATCTCCCTGCCCGAGACGGAATCGGCGATACGGGACTGGTAGGTCATGCGTCCCTTGGCAGAGGATACCATCTGGTCGGGCTGGATGGCAACCTGACGGAGCATGCCCTCGGATATCTGCCGCCGCTCCATCTCGAACCGAGCGTGGTCGCTGATGATCACGCGCCTCATGCTTCGCCTGCCTGCGCGCCCTCGTCATTCCGCCGACCGGCTTTGGCGATTCCGGGCAATTCGGCGCGCACGCCTTCGCGCCACCGGCGGCGGATGATGTGCGGTCGTGTCGTTTTCGTCATCCCAGGTTATTCCAGACGCCGGTTCTTGGCCGTCCTGCGGTTGATTGCGCCCTGGGTTGTCTAGGCGCGCACCTTCTCCCACGTGCTGCTTTCAACCGAGTTCGCCGCGGCTTCGAGCACCGCCTGGCACTTCAGCCCGTCGTAGAAGCTCGGGCTGGGCAACTTGTTGCGTGCGATCGCGGTCACCACGTTGTAGACGGTATGGATGAACGTATGCTCGTAGCCGATGATGTGCCCCGGTGGCCACCAGGCGTGGATATAAGGATGCGCGGGGTCGGTGGCCTGAATGACGCGGAAGCCCTGGAGGTGCGGCGGGTCGGTGCGGTCGAAAAACTCGAGCTCATTCATGCGCTCGAAGCAGAAGCGCAGGCTGCCCTTGCTGCCGTTGATCTCGAAAGTGTTGTAGTTCCTGCGTCCGGCGGCAAAGCGGGTCGCCTCGAAGGTGCCCAGGGCTCCGTTGGCAAAGCGCGCCAGGAAGATGCTCGCGTCATCCACCGTGACCTTGCCCTTGCCGGCGG
>Ga0315296_10000729_pt1 | contig 29587 bp, 23 predicted proteins | sample YL17G14_18_MG_FD_203921 | JGI IMG/M metagenome (GOLD analysis project Ga0315296, IMG submission 203921) | Sediment microbial communities from Yellowstone Lake, YNP, Wyoming, USA - YL17G14_18 | ecosystem: Environmental > Aquatic > Freshwater > Lake > Sediment | place: USA: Wyoming | collected... | reverse complement strand
AAGGTCTTCGTCCAAAACTTTTTTTATTGTTTCTTTCATGGTTCCGTTGGCTTTGACATAATCCCGATGGCGCAAAAAAATATAAAATAAATTTCTGGCTTTATCTCTAAATCTTGCCAAAATTTTTGGAGTAAAAATCGCATTTCCTATTTTAGCTAGCCGGAAAATAATCTTTTCTTTCAGGCCCCATTTTTGTTTAATTCCGGCTGAATCACATAAAATCAATCTTTTTATTTTCTTGGGATTTAAAACTGCAAATCTAATCGCAACTCTTCCGCCAAAAGAATGACCCAATAAAAAAAATGGTTCGGCGGAATCATCAAAAGTTTTTTTAATAAGCTTATTAACAAAACTTACATAATCTCTTACTTCCCAGGCTTTAAGGGGGGTTTTACTTTTTCCAAAACCTGGAAAATCAGGGCAAATTACCCGAAAACCTTCCTTGGCTAAAATTTCTTGAACCTTCAGCCAGGAAGTAGATGACCCTCCCCAGCCATGCAAAATTAAAAGAGGCTCTCCCTCCCCTATTGCTTTATAATTTGCTTCAAGGCCATTGATTAAAATTTTCTCCTCTCTCATTTTTTGATTATTTTTAACTTCAGGTATTTTTGTAATACTTCGGGTATTTTTACGCTGCCGTCTTTTTGCTGATAATTTTCGAGAATGGAAATTAAGGTTCGGCCGATAGCAAAAGCGGTGCCATTTATAGTGTGAACGAATTCTAATTTTTTAGTTTTTGAATCACGATATCTAATGTTTAATCTTCTTGCCTGAAAATCGGTGCAATCTGAGGTTGAATGGGTTTCCCGATAGCGATTTTCAGAAGGAATCCAGCTTTCAATGTCGTATTGTCTGGCAGTCGGAAATGCCATATCGCCGCTACAGATTCTTACCACTTGATAAGGAAGCCCTATTTTCCCCATCAATTTCTCTTCCAGGTCAAGAAAAAAATCGTGCTCTTTTTTTGAATCTTCCGGTTTACAGAAACTGAACATTTCTATTTTATCAAACTGATGGACCCTTAAAATTCCTTTTGTGTCTTTTCCATAAGAGCCGGCTTCTCTTCTAAAACAAGTGGAAAAAGCCACATATCTCTTTGGTAACTCTTTTTCTTCAAAAATTTCGCCAGCGTGCATAGTTCCAATTGATTGCTCTGAGGTTCCAACTAAGAACAATTTGTCTTTCTCTAAATAATAAGCTTCTTCCCCATCAAATTGTTCGGGATAACCCATTCCTCGAGCCATTTCTGATTTTATTATTACCGGCGGAATAATCGGGACAAAACCCTCTTTGATTAAATTATCAAAAGTGAAATTTATTAAAGCAAACTCCAGTAAAGCGGCTTCTCTTTTTAAAAATCCAAACCTGGTACCCGAAATTTTTACTGCTCGATTAATATCAATTAAATCGAGATTTCCAGAAATTTCTAAATAATCCTTTGCTTTAAAATTGAATTTTGGCCTCTCAAGAACTTCTCTTAATACCACATTATCTCTTTCATCTTTTCCAACCGGAACATCGTCTAAAGGTAAATTGGGGATTTGAAGCATCAAATTATTAAATTCTTTTTCTAATTCTTTTAATTCTTTGTTTAATCTATCGCTATTTACATCAAGTTCTTTCATCTCTAAAATCATTTTCTTTTTTTCTTTTTCATTTTTTGTCTGAGAAATGATTTTGGAAGCCCGATTTTTTTGAGCCAGCATATCTTCCAAAGCTCGGAGAATCTCTCTTCTTTTTTTATCAACTTCCAAAAGCAGGTCAATATCAACTTTGACCTGTTTATTTTGGCAACCTTGTTTTACTTTATTTGGATTTTCTCTTATAAATTTAATGTCTAACATATCGCCTATAAATTAAAATAAATCCGAATATTCCAAAGATCAATAATATATAACTTAATGGCCAATAGATTTGAGGTCCTATAAAAAGAGGTTTATAAGTTGACGGCCAAAAAAGATAGACATCAAAATGAGTTAGATTGTCAAAGAAAATGTGCACTATCCAAGCAGCTAAAGAACTAAAAAATAAAACCGGAAAAGAAAAAGATCGCTGAGGCTTCGCCTCATCTCCCACCTCACCTCGCTTTGCGAGGTTCGGTGATTGTTGAATTTTAAATTTTAATGAAATTTCATTTAATTTTTTGCGAAATCTATATAAAATTGCCGCTAATATCAAACTTCCTAAAATCGCTCCTAAAATTGAGTGGAAAAAACCATGATGGGGACAATTATAACATGGGCTGACAATTAATAAAACCGCAGGTTCCGCATCCATTACTACGCTTCCTAATAAAATCGCCCATAAATTAAAAAATTTTAAAGTCAAACTTCCTAAAAATAATCCTGGACCTAAATGAAAAGGAGTAAGGGGCATTTTATTTGGGGCGCATTGTTGGGAATAATATCACTTCTCTCAAAGAATGAGAATCAGTTAATAAGGCGACTAATCTATCTATTCCAAGACCGAAGCCGGCAGCTGGAGGCATACCGTATTCCAGAGCCTCTAAGAAATCTTCGTCCATTCTTTGGGTTTCTTTCAAACCTGCTTCCATTAATTTTTTTTGCTCTTCAAATCTTCTTCTCTGCTCTATTGGGTCATTAAGTTCGGAATAAGCCCAAACTAACTCCCAACCCCCTGCTACTAATTGGAGACTAGCTAGTTTTCCAGGATCTTTCTCAAGGCTTTTAGCTAAAGGGGATTTACTTCGAGGGTGATGAATAACAAAAGTCGGCTGCCAGATTTTGGGTAAACAGAATTTTTTATAAATTTCATCGGCAATTTCCGCCTTGCCAGCTGCGCTTTCAAATTCAACTTTTAGTTTTTGAGCTTCTTTTTTTAAGGCTTCGAGGTTTATTTCTTCAAGATTAATTTTGGTGTACTTTCTTAAAAGCTGGCTGAATTCTAATTTTTGCCAGGGAGTTTTGAAATTAATTTTTTTCCCTTTGTAGGCGATGAGAACTTCGTTCTCATCTTCACCTTCGCCCCGCTGTCGCGGGGCTCGGTATTTGATTTCCAGGGAACCGAAAATTTTTTTAAGTAAAGTTTCAAACATTCTTTCAGTCAGTTTCATCAAATCTTTGTAATCAGCATAGGCCCAGTAAAATTCGAGCATAGTAAAATCGGGGTTATGAAATCTATCCATTCCTTCATTTCTGAAAACCCTGCCAATCTCATAAATTTTTTCGAAACCTCCGACCAAAAGTCTTTTAAGATAAAGCTCGGGGGCAATTCTTAAATATAAATCCAAATCCAGAGCGTTGAGATGAGTTTTGAACGGCTTGGCTTTGGCGCCGCCGTAAATGGGCTGTAAAATCGGGGTTTCTACTTCCAAAAATCCTTCGCTATCTAAAAACTCCCTGATTTCTTTGATAATTTTTGAACGGATTTCAAATTTCTTTTTAATTTCCGGATTAAAAATCAAATCCAAATATCTTTTCCTGAATCTTTCCTCAATGTCTGTTAAACCGTGCCACTTTTCAGGCAGGGGCAGTAAACTTTTCGCCAAAATTTTAAAATCTGACGCCTCAATCGTCTTTTCTCCTCTTTTGGTTTTGAATAAAACTCCCCTAACTTCAATAAAATCACCAATGTCAAAATTATCTAAGAAAAATTTATATCCCCTCTCCCCTATTCTATCTTCTCTAAAATAAGCCTGAATCTTTCCAGTACCGTCCTCAAGATGTAAAAAAGTAGCCTTACCATGCTCTCTCAGAGATCTAACTCTTCCAACTAAAATCAACTCTTTTTTTGAACGTGACAACTGACTGAAATCTTTCAGCGCCTCAGTAATTTTATGAGTTCTTTTGGTCTCTCCGGGATAAGGAGAAATAAGATTTTTTTTAATTGCCTCCAGTTTTTTTAGCCTAATTTTTCTTAACTCATCTATAATCATGTTTTTTATTTATAAAAAACATTGATAAAGATGAAGGCTTGTCCCTTCATCGCCGTCGCCATATGGTTATTTCTATTCTAACCTATTTTACTTTCTCGGTCAAAACAAAAATAAAATGGTGCCAAAAATAGAGTTGACACCATTTTTTTATTCCTGTTTCACAAAAACCATGCCCTGAGGCATTGCCAGAGTTTTACCCTTTATTTTCAATTCCAGTGGTTTCTTCTCGCCTTTCGTGTACAAGTTTATAATATCGCCTTTTCTCTCCCATTTGGTTAATGTAACCACTGTCGCAATGCCACCCTCTTTAAATTCAATAAGTACTCCTTGCTTTTGGTCGATGTAGATGTTCCAGAGCTTCCCATACCCTCCTTTAATTAGCTCGGCTCCTTCTTGTCTCACAAGATTAAAACTTGATAACCCTCTTATAGTATCCCCCTTTATATACCCATAGTCTGAGAATCCGCCCACAATAAGTACTATCTTGTATTCAACTTCATTCTCAAGGGGGTATCTTTTAACTTCGATTTTCCATCTGCCAAAGCTGCCTAAAAAGCAGGTATCTCTTTTTAGTTCTAAAAATCTTGAGTCCCCCGGCTCCTCTGGGTGATAAATGCCCAAAATATCGTTCTGAAGGATAGGGAGTCCTGGGTTATCTTCCTGTTTCACAAAGGTTCCACCCCTCAAACGGTCAACAAGAGTATTGCCTCTTATCTCTAATACAAATTGGGGTACTCCTGGTGTTTCATCCGGACAAAGCACTATTGCCTCTCTTTTTTCGTCTCTTCCGTTTTCCCATCTTTCGATTTCCCATCGGCCAGTGGTAACCATAGACCCAAATGGTGATGGGACTTCCCATTTGTATGTGCTATCTCGCTTAATTTCTAAAAATATTGAGGTTTCCGAACCAAATCCCTGCTCTTTCATGACGTACTTACCAAAATATTTTTTTTCGCTTTTTCCGCAACCTGCTGTCATTCCAAACAAAAGTAGAATTACTCCCAAGCCAAACATTGCTTTTGTCATTCTTCGCATTCCATCCTCCTGGCGTTTCTAGATTTATTTAGTTTTCAAAGCTGAGAAAACTCAGCACTAATTTATCTTACCTATTCAGCCAGACTCGTCAAGTTAGTGCGGAGTGAAGTACCATTCTAAAACTGTTTTAGCTACTGGTAAAACGGCTGCTTGCATTCCTTTGACATTTTCAATCATTATCGTCAAAACTATCTGGGGATCGTCGTAGGGAGCAAAAACTGTTACCCAGTTGTGATAGTAGTCTTTTCCCAATTCAGCTGTCCCGGTTTTGGCAGCAGCTGTTACGGGCAGAGAATTTAAAATAATAGATGAGGACTGAGGGCTATTTGCTCCAGTTACTGCCTGACGCATCCCCTCCCTAACGATTTGGAGATTTTCAGGATTAATGAAATTTTCCCGAATGATTTTAGGTTGAATTTCTTCAATTACCTGCACTGAGCCTGTCGAAGTGTCAACAATTTCTTTCCCGACTTGGGGTTGAAGGAGTTTACCCCCATTAGCAATAGCAGAAAAAGCAGTAGCGACTTCTAAAGGAGTAATTTGAATAAAACCCTGGCCGATAGAAAGGTTATAAGTATCGCCATCCCACCAGCCTTCACCCCAAGTTTTTTTCTTCCACTCTTTATCTGGAATAAAGCCTTCGGTTTCGCCAGGAAGGTCAATACCGGTTTTTTGATTCCAATTAAATTTTTCTAAATATTCTTTAATTTTTGTCGGGCCCAAACCTTTTTGTTCGCCATAACCACCGCCAATTGTGTAAAAATAAACATTACAAGATTCGGCAATGGCTTTTCTCATATCTGTCCAACCATGAATTGTCCAGTCTTTTTTAATGGTAGGCAAAGAGGGGTTCCAAGGATTAGGGATTATAATTTGCCCTTGGTCGTCATTAATTTTTTTCTCTGGTGAAATTATTTTTTCTTCTAAAGCAGCTGAGGCAATCAAAGGTTTAATAGTGGAACCAATCAGGTATCTACCAGAAATTGCCCGATTAAAAAGAGGTTGGAGTTCACGGGGATCATCTAAAAGATCCCGGAGGGCTTCAGGGTCAGCGCCTTTTTGGAATAAATTATTATTGAAAGTAGGATAGGAAATTAAAGCCAAAACTCCCCCAGTTTTTGGATCCAGAGCCACGACTGCTCCTTTTTTAGAACCTACTGCCTGAAGTTTTTTTTCTAATTCTTCCTTGATTTTTTTCTGCAATTCAGAATCTAACCACAAAACCAAGCTTTTCCCTGATTGAGGTAATTGAATTACTTCTTTTGAGATTATATTTCCTCGGGCATCACGTTCTGCTCTGAGTTTTCCTGGATTTTTTCTCAAAATTTCTTCATAAGATTTTTCAATACCATCTTTGCCAACCCAATCAAAAATTGAATATTCTTCAGGGGCGGCTTTTAATTCTTGAGAAGTTATCTTTCCCGTATAACCAATTAAGTGAGAAATTGTTTCTCCTTCTTTGTAATCTCTAATCCAATTTCTTTCAATTTGAAAACCCGGCAACTCATCGATTCCCGAGCTACCCACACTATCCTGTGGGTAGCGAGGGGCGAGATGAAGCGAAGCTTCAGCGAGCTTTGTCTCTAAGATTATTAAGGTTTGGTGGTCAAGGTTTTCAAAAATTAAAACCTGAGAATTCTCGGATTTTTCAATTTCTATTTTAATTTCTTCAATATCCTTTTTAATGATTCCCGAAATCGCCTTTAAAACTTTTAATTTCTCATTTTCATCTTGGGGAAAATCCCTTTTATCTAAAACTAAATCAAAAGAAGGTTTATTAAAGACCAATTGATTTCCCTCCTTGTCATAAATTACCCCTCTTTCGGCTCGAATTTGATAAATTTTAAATTTATTTCCCTCAGCTAAAGCAGAGAGGTTTTTGTGTTCGGTTACCTGAAGTTGAAAGGTTTTACTAAAAAGAATAAAAATTAAAATTAGAGAAATCACCAAAAATCCCTGGAGGGTTCTCTGAGAGAGAGGAACTTCAAATTTTTTTTCTGAGAGACCGAGTTCCTCCTCTTTTTTTTGAGCGAGTTTGTCAAGTAAAATTTCGTGGGGCTCAATCTCTTTTTTGAAACCGAGTTTTAATTTTCGGTTTTTAAGCTCTTTCGGCAATTGGAATTCGAACATTTTAATAAATTAAAAATTTATTGGAGAGTCAAAGAAGAAAATCTTCTTTTCCACCTTCGCTAACGCTCGGTGTGAGATGAATTTTTAATTCATCGAACATATTTCTTTAAAATAAACTTAATAAAAAAGGCAGTTATTGTTAAAATTATAACCCAAAAACCAAAAAAATTTTCTGAAAAAATATCTAAAAAAAATCCGCCAAAAAATCCTGCAAAAATACCAGAATTTTCTTGGGGACTCTCAAAAAAATTTATCAAAATTACTAAAATTAAAACGAGATTTAGAACGATTCCCGAGATATTAAAATGAACCAGAAAACTGGTTTGAAATAAAGCTAAAATGCAAAATAGAATTAAAAATAAAATTTTTTTCATTTAAAACCAGTGATAATAAAAAGGTTTTCTATTTCTTTAATATCAAAAGCAGGTTTGATTTCGGCTTGTTGAAAAGGTTCGACATCTAACTTTTTAACTTCTGTTATTTCGCCTACCAAAAGCCCCTCGGGGAAAACCCCGCCAAGAGAAGTAGTAACTATAAAATCTCCTTCTTTAATTTCTTTTTCCTTTGGAATTAAGTCGAGGAAAAGTTTAAAATTTCCCTTTCCTTTAACTACCCCGTATATTTCGGAATCAGAGATTTTGGCATCAAAAGAACTGTTTTTATTAGAAACCAACATCACTTTTGAAAAATTTTCATAAACCTCGCTAATTTTTCCTACCAAAGTTTTTTGTTGGGTAATAACCGGGGAGTTTTTTGAAATACCATCTTCAGACCCTTTGTCAATTAAAATAGTGTCTTGAGAGATGTCTTTTCCAATAATTTTGGCAAAAACCAATTTAAATTCTTTTTCTAAACCAATCTCAAGAGCCTCTCTTAAAATTTCATTTTCTTTTTTTAATTCGATTATCGCAACATTTTCACTTAGTAGTGCTTGGATTTTCAATTTCAGCTCTTCATTTTCTTTTTTTAAATTTTTAATTTCGAAAATTGCCTCAAAAAAATCAGATACCCTATCCCCTGCTCGCCAGAGAGTTTTTTGAATCGGAGAGGAGATTAAATAAAAGAAATTTTTAACCTCTTTAGTAAACGCAGTTAAATTTAAAACAACGAAAAAGATAATTACCAGAACCACTATTATCCTTTTTTTTAACCTGGGAGATAGTCTCATATTACTTATTATATCGTTTTTAACCAAAACAAAAAAGGCGCTTTAGTGGCGCAAGAAAAAAATAAAACCCTAATAACTGGCGGCGACCTACTTTCTCACCAAAAGGCAATATCATCGGCCCTGAAGGATTTCACGACCGAATTCGGTATGGGATCGGGTGGTTCACCTTCGGTATTACCGCCAAATATTAGGGTTCTATTTTGTGGTCATTAATTGCTAGCCAAGAAATAAATGATTTATTAGTACTGCTCGGCTCAAGCGGTTACCCGCCTTACACCTGCAGCCTATCAACCTCGTAATCTTCGAGGAATCTATGAGTCCTAATCTTGGGGTAGGCTTCGTGCTTAGATGCTTTCAGCACTTATCCCTTCCCAACATAGCTACCCAGCAATGCTCTTGGCAGAACAGCTGGTACACCAGAGGTTGGTTCAGTCCGATCCTCTCGTACTAGGACCAACTCCCCTCAAGACTCGACGCCTGCGGTAGATAGGGACCGACCTGTCTCACGACGGTCTGAACCCAGCTCACGTACCTTTTTAATTGGCGAACAGCCAAACCCTTGGGACCTTCTCCAGCCCCAGGATAAGATGAGCCGACATCGAGGTGCCGAACAGGGCCGTAGATGTGAACTCACGGGCCCTACTAGCCTGTTATCCCCGGGGTAACTTTTGGCTGATGATCTCTGGCGTTTCTATCAACTACCATCGGTTCACTAAGTTCTGGTTTCCCAACTGAGCGAGTTATAACTCTTTCAGTAAAGCCGGCTTATGCCTTTGCACGACCACTCCGATTTCCATCCGGAGCTAGCCGACCTTTAAACGCCTCCATTACCTTTTAGGCAATTCTGTTAACCTTAAAACTTTTGGGATTTTATATCTCATAGAAGGAATTATATAAGGCCTGATAACATTAACAAACTTTTCTCCTAATTTTCCTCCTATGTATATTTGTTCTCCTTTTTCGTCTTTCCTTGTTGAACTTAATATACCAAATTTATTTTCAAGAATTTTCTGCAATTTTCTTACATCACAATCGTTAAAGCTTTGAGTGTTAAGAAATATTCCTTTGTGTCTATTAGATTTAATCGAACCATCGTCCATATACCACACTGCCAACACTAAAGGAGTAATGTTCTTAATCAAACTACTTGGTATAACTTTTTTCCTTTCTCTATAAAATTCTTTCTGAAAATATCCCAATAATCTATGGCCATAAGTAGAGAATCCGTAATTACAATGGATTTTATTCCAAACTTTCTTCAATTTTCTTTTTGGCTTTGTTCGAACCCAGTCTTTGAATTCTTCATAAAGCCAATCTACATATTCTCTCTGTTTATAGCTGTGTTCAACTTTTAATCGGCCAATTTCTGGAGTGTACAATTTTTCCAAATGTCCATCTCCTAAAATCATTCCGATTAAAATTTCTTTCTGTCTTTTACTCAAAGAAAGTTTGTTTTTATATTCTTCAATTACTCTACTTCTCATAGATTAGAGTTAAGTTTCGGATTAGTTGATTGGCACTAAGAACCAACATTACCGAATCTTTAGGTCGCCCTAAAGTTCAGACTGTATCACTTCCCTGCTAAATCGCAGGGACTCGACGTGCAGTCGTTGAGGGCTTATCCAAAAAATTGAATAATTCCCTGCTGATTGTCCGCACCAAAAGATTTTCACTTAATTTATTTTATCAAAATCAAGTACTTTTGGATACTCGGATGTTCCAGCATATTAGTCGAATTTACGTTTTAGATTGCTCTAAAACGGCCCCATTTTGCAAAAGCGTTTATTTTTTTGCAAGGGTTAAGGCAAGTGCCCCACTTAAACTGACCGCCAGAAACTGTCTTCCGCTTTTAGCGGAATTAGAATCAAGATTTTGAAAGAGTGGTGTTTCATTGGCGACTCCACCCGTCCCGAGAGACGGGTTTCAAAGTCTCCCACCTACGCTACGCATCCAAAATCAAAATTCAATATCTGGTTACAGTAAAGCTCCCGGGGTCTTTCCGTCTAGCCGCAGGTAACCGGCATCTTTACCGGTATTGCATTTTCACCGGGCTCCTCGTTGAGACAGTCCCCCAGTCGTTAAACCTTTCATGCGGGCCAGAACTTACCTGGCAAGGGGTTACGCTACTTTAACACGATTATAGTTATCGCGGACGTTCACTGGCGCTTCAAGCAGTCAGCCCGAACACATAAATTATGTGCTCGGACCGCCACTATTAACGTTCCAGCACTGGTCAGGCCTCAGCCCCTATACATCTTCTTACGAATTAAGCAGGGACCTGTGTTTTTGATAAACAGTCGCTAGGGGTACTTTCACTGCGACCCCACAAAGCTTGCGCTCATGGGGTAGTCCATATTGCGAACTTACGGACGCTTTTTTGCCGAGTTCCTTAACGAGGTTTCACCCGTTCACCTTGGTGCTCTTACACCAGCCTACCTGTGTCGGTTTGCGGTACGGACCAAACACATAATAATTCTTTTGAGGATTTTCTTGGAAGCCTGCTCATTTGAATTTACTTTGGCGAACCAAAGTATTTTACTTGCCCTTGATTACTCTTAAGACAAGTAACGAAAATCCAATAATTCGCTCAAACTACTAGACTCCGTCACCTCATCAGATTATGTGCTCAGGGGCCGGAATATTAACCGGCTGTCCATCACTTACTCCTTTCGGATTCAGCTAAGGACCGCCTAACCCTTGGTTGATCAACATTGCCAAGGAAACCTTAGGCTTTCGGTGGGCGAGGCTCTCACTCGCCTTGCGGTTACTCATGCCAACATTTTCACTCCCGCCCATTCCAGTAAGCCTCACGGCTCACCTTCACAACAGGCGGGACGCTCCCCTACCGAACGTAACATTTGCAAAGCAAATTGTACGTTCTCTTATCTTCGGTACTGAGCTTGAGCCCCGTGAATCTTCGGCGCAGGATTCCTTAGTTAGTAAGCTATTACGCACTTTTTAAAGGATAGCTGCCTCTAAGCTAACCTCCTAACTATCCCGGGAATCCCACTTCCTTTATAACACTTAGCTCAGTTTAGGGACCTTAGATGAAGATCTGGGCTGTTTCCCTTTTGAGCTTGGACCTTAGCGCCCAAGTTCTGACTAGCACGCATAAACTTCTTCCAGTATTCGGAGTTTGGTTGGTTTACCTGGATAAAATCCACGATAGACCATCCAGTGCTCTACCTCTGGAAGTTTCAACGTGCCGCTAGCCCTAAAGCTATTTCGGGGAGAACCAGCTATTACCAAGCTCGATTAGCTTTTCACTTCTTGCCACAGCTCATCCCAGAGTATTGCACGGCTCACGGGTTCGGGCCTCCATCTGACTTTCGTCAAACTTCACCCTGGCCATGGCAAGCTCGCTTGGCTTCGGGTCTTACCCCTTCCCTTCGCGGGCTATTCACCCTTGCTTTCACTTTACCTTCGCGCTAGAAGCGCTTAGATTTAGGAAAGAGATAAACTCGTTGGCTCGTTCTGCAAAAAGCACGCCGTCACCCTAGACCTTGCGGTCGGGCTCCGACTCTTTGTGGGCAAAATGGTTTCAGGTTCTATTTCACCGGGATCACCTCCCTACTTTTCACCTTTCCCTCACGGTACTGGTTCACTATCGGTGGGATTGAGTATTTAGCCTTAGCGAAATAGTTTCGCTTGCTTCCCACAGGACTTTCATTTCCCGTGGTACTTAAGTATAGATACTCAGAGCATGTGATGATTTTCGCCGACTGGGCTATTACCATCTATGGCTGTCCTTTCCAGGATCATTCGGCTAATCAAATCACAATTTTATAAGCTCTGCCCAGATATGCTCTGGGATGTATCTAACTTTCAACTGCCTAGTTAACTAGAAAACTAGCTAACTAAACTCTAGGCTCTTCCCTTTTCGCTCGCCGCTACTGGGGGAATAAAAATTACTTTTTCTTTTCCTCCGCTTACTGAGATGTTTCACTTCAGCGGGTTCGCTGTCGCGTCGAACGCGACTGACCACGTTTGACGTGGTCGGGTTTCCCCATTCGGAAATCCCCGGATCAAAGGTTGCTAGACACCTACCCGAGGCTTATCGCAGTCACGCCACGTCCTTCATCGCCTCAATCTCCCAAGGCATCCACCATCTGCCCTTAATTTACCTGTCTTGGCTAGCAATTAATAACCACATTATTTATTAGGCGAAGAAGATAAATCTTCTTCTTCACCTTCGCTTCCATAATATGGAAGCTCGGTTTTCAAAGTTCTTTCCCTTTTAATCAAAAACCGCTTCTAAGAAGCGGTTTCTGCGAACTAAAAAGTCCCAGAATTTATTAACCGCTTCCTTTATTCAAAATGGCTTTTGATTTCCTCATAAGCTCTAATTTAAAGATAACCCAATCAAAACAACTTGTCAAGGCTTTTGACTGTGAATTAATAACCATCAACGAATATCTAAGTCAGTTACGAATTTACGAATTCGTATGCCGAACCCGACGAAGTAGGGTGAGGCGGGAGATGAGAGCGAAGCTCTCAGCGACCATTCGAAATCGATTCGTTATTCGTTGATTTTATCCCTTTAGTTTCTTTTTCAGGTCTTGCAAAAGTTCAGCTGCCACCTCTTTACCTCCCAGACCAAAGGCAATCCCCCCAGCAATGGCAACCAGGGCGACAAAACCGGAAAATAAAACCTGAATCAAAGTGGGCGCAATTTTTAACTGGATTAAGATAGCCAAAATGGCAAAAATCCAAATTGACCACCTGACAATCACTCCTACTATATGTCCATAACCTACTTTCGCTCCTTCTACTGCTGCTCTAACCAATTTTTCGACAATATCAGCTATAATTACGGCTACCACAAAAATAAGAGCAGCCACAACCACATTTGGCAGATAACTTAAAACTTTAGTTAGAAAATCAGCAAATTGGACTAATCCTAAAATTTCAACTGCCGCCAAAAGAAAGACAATCACCAAAACCCATTTACAAATTGCTCCAATAAATCCTGAGGCATCAACTTTAAATTCGGCTTTTTCTAAGGCTTCCTTCCAGACTCCTTTTTCAAAAATTCGATTGAATTTTAACCTCTTTAAAATTTCAGTCACTAATTTTCCTATCCCAACGGCAATAAACCAACCAATCAAAAAAACAATAATTGCTCCAATTATTTTGGGCAGAAGATGCAAAAATCCCTGCCAGAGACCCTGCAAAGCCTGAATAGTTACTAAATACCAATCTACAACCATATTAATTTTTAATTAATTTAATGAGTTTAATTATATCATTCGACCTTTTAGCCAGTATTTCGCCTTTCGGGCGTTATTATATTATATCAGAAAACAAAAAAAGTTGTCCTGTGGATAACTCCTGACTAACCAGACCGGCGACCCCTGATTACCCCGTACCAAAACTCTGGGTGGTGTTTAATGTGGACCCGGTGGGAATCGAACCCACGATCTCCTCATTGCAAATGAGGTGTTCTAACCAGCTAAACTACAGGCCCTTGGTGGGTGTGGAAGGAATTGAACCTTCGACCTCTGTCTTATCAGGACAGCGTTCTACCACTGAACTACACACCCAAAACGTTCGATGAATTAGAAATTCATCTCACCTTTTAATAAATTTTCAATTTATTAAAATAAATAATTCTTTTTTAATTGGGAAATTGTTTATCCTTTTTTTAAAAAAAATGTTCAATCCAATCTCCTGGAAAATTTTTTCCCATTCTTTTTCTGATTTGAAAAAAGGTAGAGTATTTTGATGTTGAAAAAATCTATTGAAGGTGAGGTTATGAAGCCAGCAAATTAATTTTGAGAGAAAGCCTTCTGGCAAATCTTCATAGATAATTATTTTTTTGTCTGAAACTCTTTTGGCTTCTTTAAGTAGAGATAAGGGGTTTGAACTGTGATGTAAAACATAACTTATAAAAACTACATCAAAAGAATTTTCAGGAAAAGGCAGTTGATAGCCATCAATAATTTCAAAGGGAATGGGAAAAATCCTTTTATCTTTAATGTCTACTCCGATAACTTCTGTCTGAAAAAAATCCTGAAGAGTTTTTCCAACTATCCCTGGTCCACAGCCAAGGTCGAGAATTTTCGATCCTTTTTCAATAAAATCCTGACACTCCAGGCACATTTTTTGAGCTGCCCTCTCATAGATTTTAGAGAAAACGCGATAGTACATTATTTTCTAACCTTGGTGAAACTTCCGATTACTAAACTAGGTATTAACTTTTTCAAAGAACCTCCGCTAAGTTTTATTGAAAAATTATAATCGCCGGCATTAATAATGATTTTGGGACTTTGAATTAATCCTCTATCAATAAAAGTTTGAAATCCCCACAAATTACCAAAGGGCGGAATTGTTCCAACCTTAACTCCTTTTAATTTATTTTTTATTAATTTTTCTGAAACAAAATCTACTTTCTTTGCTTTAGCTACTTTTTTAAATTTGTTTTTATCTAAATTTTTATTTGCTGGGATTAAAGCAATTACTAATTTCCCATCACTTTTTAAAATTAAAGTCTTTCCAACAATTTTTTCGGGAACTCTCAAGGTTTGAGCCTTATCGTAGGCAGTGTAAACAGTCCGGTGTTTTATTAATTCATATTTCACTTTTTTTGTTTTAAGAAAGTCGATGAACATTCGTTCATCTCCACCCTTCGCTACGCTCGGGTATTTAATTAATTTTTGAGGAATTGGCATAATTTTACTGTATAATAGCAAATTTATAATAAAAAACAAGGTTCAACCTTGTCAAGTTTCTGAATTAGTTTCTTAGAGTTGCCTCGAAAGGCCGATTTTTAAGGAATTTCGGCTAACACCTTAGGGTTAAGAAGAGAATTCTCGCCTCTCAACCTCAGTCGACGCTAAAAATTAAAATTAAATGATCCACCGACTGCTTCCGCAACCGGTGCCTTGTTACGACTTCGCCCCTCTCACTGAGCCTGCCTTAATACCATTTAGTGGTGTTTCGGGCATTCCCAGCTTGCTTGGCGTGACGGGCGGTGAGTACAAGTCTCAGGAACGTATTCATCGCCACGTGGCTGATTGGCGATTACTAGCGATTCCAGCTTCATGAGGTCGGGTTTCAGACCTCAATCCGAACTGAGAGGCCGTTTGATGGGATTATCTCCCCCTTACGGGTTCGCCCATTGTCGGCCCCATTGTACCACGTGTGCAGCCCAGGGCATCAAAGGGCCATGCTGATTTGGCGTCATCCCCACCTTCCTCCATATTATCTACGGCAGTCCCCTATGACAGATAAAACATAGGGCGAGGGTTGCGCAGGTTACGGCATCTAAGCTTGCATCTCAAGACACCTGCTGACGACAACCATGCAGCACCTGTCCAGCCGTCCTTGTGGAAGACTTTCCTTTCGGAAAGTTTTCGACTGGATTTCAAGCCCTGGTAAGGTTCCTCGCTTGTCGTCGAATTGAGCCACATGGTCCACCGCTTGTGTGAGACCCCGTCTATTCCTTTGAGTTTTAGCGTTGCCGCCGTACTTCCCAGGCGGGACACTTAACGCGTTAGCTTCGCCACCTGAAGGGTCGACACTTCAGATAGCCAGTGTCCATCGTTTACAGCGTGGACTACAAGGGTTAAGTAATTTCATATTACTATGATCTTGGACTATATCATTTTCTGAAGTTCTTCCATTTTTTCTTTTTTATTGATAAATATTTCTCAATAATTTTACGGGAAAATTTGCTTTTTTCACAAACTTCAGAAATCCAGCGTTTCCCGACAACTTAAAAAGTTATCAGTACTCCCAAATGGGATAGTCTCTACGGGGTGAAGCACATAAGTTTTATGTGTTCACTTCCCTCGGGATCGCCCATTAGATTAAAATAGGTTTCCCCGATATAGCTGGATGCTCACCCCGATGTCGCCATCGGGGAGGACACCATTTAGTCTGTTTATTTCACAGACAAGGATTTATCTAATCCTTTTTGATCCCCACGCTTTCGTCCTTCAGCGTCAGGGTCGCCCTAGCTGAATGCCTTCGCTTTTGGTATTCCGGTCGATATCAACGGATTTCACCCCTACACCGACCGTTCTATCAGCCCCTAGCGCCCTCTAGCCAAGCAGTATCTCTGGCATTCCAAAGGTTAAGCCCTTGGTATTTAACCAGAGACTCTCCTGGCCGCCTACGGACCCTTTACGCCCAATAAATCCGGATAACGCTTAGGGATCACGTATTACCGCGGCTGCTGGCACGTGATTAGCATCCCTTTATTCCTCAAGTACACTCACCCGAAGGTTGTTCCTTGAGAAAAGCTCTTTACGCCCCGAAGGGCTTCTTCGAGCACGCGGCGTCGCTGGTTCAGGGTTTCCCCCATTGACCAATATTCTCGACTGCTGCCTCCCGTAGGAGTCTAGCCCGTGTCGCAGTGCTAGTGTTGGGGAACAGACTCTCATCTCCCCTACCCGTCATTGCCTTGGTAGGCCATTACCCTACCAACAAGCTGATAGGCCGCGGGCCGATCCTAGAGCGGTTGTGTTGCCACTTCCTTTTACCGAGCACATAATCTATGTGCTCGGACTATCGGGAATTAGCTTGGATTTCTCCAAGTTATGCCCGTCTCCAGGGTTCGTTACCCACGTGTTACTAACCCGTTCGCCACTACCCGCCTAAATTTTCTTGCGAAAACTTTGGCGGGCCGTTTGACTTGCATGCCTTATCCACGCCGCCAGCGTTCATCCTGAGCTAGGATCAAACTCTCAGAAAAAATTTTTTTTCGAGACAACTCTAAAAAACTAATTCCTTATTAAATTTTCAAAGTTCTTCCCTTGCCAGTCAAAGAGACTTCGTCTCTTTTCCACCTCGCCTCCCATGGAGGCTCGGTGACTAAAAATCAGGAAGAGACTTCCTGATTTTTCAATACCTCTCTTCTTTATTCCCAATTTCATTCACAACGGCACTCACAACGGCACTTCTTTTTCTTTTTAACTTTCGTTTTAGCCATATGTTTGTCTCTTCAGTTCTTATTTTAATCTTTCAAAATAATCTGTCAAGAGCCGAGGAGAGGACTTGCACCCCCAACCTATGGTTTACAAAACCATTGCTCTGCTATTGAGCTACCTCGGCAAATTTTTGTTTTCTTTATTTGTTGATTTTTTAACTTCTTCCCAATAATTATCATTCTCTTCAAATTTCTTTTTTTGCGATTTTTCTCTTAATTTTTGAAGCCAGTTGTCGGTTTTATTTTCAGTTTTCAGGGTCAAAATTCTAATTTTCGAAAGAATTTTTTGGAGAAATATTTTATCTGAAAAATACTTAAAGGGATGAAGAGTGCTGATTTTCTCTTTTAGTTTTAAAAGATTTTCTTTTAAATTAAATTCGGCTGGAGTTTTCGGTAGCTCCACCAAAACCGGAATTTTCCGAAGAATGACTATCCCTATTCCCAAGAGAGACCCGACTAAAATAGTTGTAGCTATTATCTCATTGTTCATATCTTATAAATCTCTTTATAATAATATTTTCTCCTAATTTAGCAATATATTCATCAATCAAATCCTTGATAGTTTTTGTTTCGTCCCTTATCCAAGGTTGTCGCATTAGAGAAGTTTTTTTAGGGTTCATGGCGGCAATCTGAAGACATAATTCATGGGCTAATTTTTTGAATTCTTCGGTTCTGGCTACAAAATCTGTTTCACATCTAAGGTCAACCAAAACTCCGATTCTTTTGTTTTGATGAATATAGGCTTCAATTACTCCTTGATTTAGTTCTTTTTCTGGCATATTACTCCTTTGTTTTTGATTTAATAATTACTTCTTTTGCTTTCTCTAATATATATTTAACGGATGAAATGGCGTCATCATTAGCTGGAATAGGATAATCAGCTAAAGTTGGATCTGTATTGGTATCTGAAATTCCAATAACTTTTACCCCTTTCATTCTTGCCTCTTTTACAGATAGGTGGTCTTTTTTCATATCTAAAACAAAAATGGCATCGGGAAGCTGAGTTAAATCTTTTATCCCCCCAAATTTTAATTCGAAATCTCTTAAGGCCTCGTCAATTTTGGTTCTTTCTTTTTTTGTGTATTTTTCTAATCCTCCTTCGGTTTTTTTCTTTTCCAAACCTTTAAAATATTCTATTCTTTTTTTAATCACTTCAAAATTAGTAAAGGTTCCTCCTAACCAGCGTTCTGCTACATAAGGTAGACCACAGTCAATAGCTGCCTCTATTACTAAATCTTTAACCTGAATTTTTGTTCCTACAAAAAGCAAGGTTTTTCCTTCCGAAATGATTTTCTGGATAAATTTTAAAGCTTCTCCAAATTTCTCTTTTGTTTTCTCTAAATCAATAATATGAACAGTATTTCTTACCCCATAAAGATAAGGTTTCATTTTAGGATGAACTCGAGAAGTCCGATGGCCAAAATGTAAACCAGCCCGAGCCATCTCTTCGGGGTCAATGTTGAAACTGGGCCGCAATTTTTCCGTCGCAGTTAAATCGCTCTTTTTTGCTATTTTTGGTTTTTCCTTAATTTTGGCCATACCAAATCAATTTTTAGTATATCATTATTCAAGAATTGAATCAATCTTTGACCTTTTATAAAAATTTGCTAATATAAAGGTCAAAGAAGCTAAAGCTTCTTTTCCACCTTCGTTTTTATAAATAAAAACTTGGTTTATGAAAAAGGACATACACCCTAAATACTACGATAATGCAAAAGTTCAATGTGCCTGTGGCAATACCTTTATCATTGGTTCAACTAAGGAATTTATTGAAGTTGAGATTTGTTCAAAATGTCATCCTTTTTACACTGGTAAAGAAAAAATTGTCGATGCTATGGGCAGAGTGGAAAAATTCAGAAAAAGATTGGCAAAAAAGGAGGATTTAAGAAAAAAGCGAAAAAAATAAAATGCCTGACATTGAAACCATTAAAGACGAATACAATGAACTTCTAAAACAACTCAGTGACCCTGAGTTAATTTCGGATTGGCCCGCCTCCGCTAAAGCTACGGCGGGCAAGGAAAAATTTGAGGAACTGATTAAAAGAAAGGCCTATCTTGAAAAAATCATTGAAAAGGAAAAAGAACTAAAAGAAATAAAATCAAAAATTGAAGAAAATAAATTGATAATTTCAGCAAAAGAAGACCTGGAACTAGTTTCTTTAGCTGAAACCGAAATAACCCAACTTCAGGAAAAAGTAAAGATTTTAGATAAGGAGCTTAGCTCCTTATTAGAGGGTAAAAAAGAGCCAAGGCCTCGGGCAGTAATTGTTGAAATTCGGGCTGGAGCTGGTGGTGAAGAAGCAGCCCTCTTTGCTGCTAACTTATTTAGAATGTATTCAAAATATGCCCAGTCGCAAAACTGGCAACAAAAACTTTTGGACGCTCGCCCTACTGAACTAGGAGGTTTCAAAGAGGTTATTTTTGAGTTAAAAAATGGAGATGTTTTTTCAAAAATGAAATTTGAAGGTGGAGTCCATCGAGTTCAGAGAATTCCCAAAACTGAAAAGGCAGGAAGAATTCACACCTCAACCTCTTCAGTTGCAGTCTTGTCTAAACCTAGAGTAGCCGAAATTAAAATCAGACCAGAGGATTTGAGAATTGATTTTTACCGAGCTTCCGGTCCCGGAGGTCAATATGTCAATAAAAGGGAAACAGCGGTTAGAATTACTCATTTGCCAACCGGCTTAGTGGTTACTTCCCAAACCGAAAGAAATCAGTTGCGGAACAAAGAAAATGCCTTGGCAATTTTAGAAGCAAGGCTTTTCGAAAAAAGAGAAATTACTGAAGAAGAAAAAATTACCGGAAAAAGACGCTCCCAAATAAAATGGGCAAAAAGGGCGGAGAAAATTAGAACTTATAATTTTCCTCAAGATAGGGTTACTGACCACCGAGTCAAGAAAAGCTGGAAAAATCTTGAAGAAATTTTAAATGGAAAATTGGATCCAATGATAGGGGCTCTAAAAAAGAGTATTTAAGAAAGTTAGGGGCTTAGAGAATTTAGCTAACCCTTCAATTTCTCTAATGTCTTTTTCATATTGGCTGGCAATACTAAGAACGGACCTGCCGTAAAATTCTTCCCATTTAGACCAGCTGGAACCAGAAAAATACCCCATTACCGCCCTGAATTCATTTCCTTTTACTCCTAAATCTCTTAAATATAAACCGGCAGCAAGAAAGGCGTCTTTGATATTCCAAGGGTCAGCTGGTTTCTCAGTAATTTCGCTGACTTTTTGACCATACCCATATCTCGGATTAGCCCAGGTATCGGGGATAAATTGAGCCGGCCCCATCGCTCCTCCCCAGCCAACACTCATCGGACAAGAAACCGGAGTATTGTAAGGGTCTCTACCTAACTTTTGAGTTATTTCTAAAAAATAAGGAACGTCTCTCTTGGGACTCATCGCTCGAGAAACTGGTTTACCATTATAAACCGTTACTCCTTCACCAGTTGAGGGATTTTTTAAATAGCACTGACCAACATTTTTTCCAATATTCGATTCCTGGGTCATTACTGCTAATAAAAGAGCCGGTCTGACCCCGGTTATCTTTTCAACGTATTTAGCAATATCTAAGGCTTCACCAAAAGTAGGCGCTTTTGGTACCCCAATTAATTCAAAGATTCTTGCTCTTATTGCTGTTGCCTTCGCCTCAATTTCTTCTTTTTCTTTAAGATGTTTCTGATATTCTGCTTCGGTTAATCTTAAAAAATATTCCTGGTCTTTTTTTGTTTTCTCACTTTCCTGTTTTTGAAGTTGTTGGATAATTACCATCCTTTCGGTATCTTCTTTTTCTTCGGAGAGTAATTGTTTTTCGGACTCAAGGGACGTTTTTAGGGATTTAATATTCTCTAAAAGTTCTTGATTTTTAGAATCTAAAGTCTCCAGGGCCATCAAATCGTCGAAAAAATCAGAAAGGTCAGCTTCAGAAAACAAAATTTCAATGAGGCTTTTTTGATCTTCTTCATAGATGAGTTGTAAAATATTAGCCAATTGATTTTTAGAATCTTCAATTTTCAAAGAAGTTTTTTCAATTGAAACTTCGGTATCTTTGACTTGAACACCAAGGTCTTTAATTATTACATTACTCTGGTAAATTTGATATTCTAAGTTTTTTATTTTATTCCTTAAAATGTAAATCTGGTTCTGGAGAGTCTTTTTCTCTTGCTCAGTTTTAGTAATATCTTTTTCAATTTGGGCGCTTTTTTCTTCATAATATTTTGCGCATTTTTCGAGAAGCTGGCGGCACTCAACAGCTGAAAGAGTTTGACATGCTTGTTCAATTTTCTCCATTGATTGACAAACTTCTTCCAGATTTACTTGAGCAAAGCTTTTTAAATTCGGGAAAATAAAAGCCGAAATTAAGATAAACAATATTAGAATTTTGAATTTAGAATTATGAATCATATATAATTTTAAATCTTTATTTACTATTCATAATTCATGATTCTTTTTTCGGTTTAGGGGCCCGCTCGCGCGGGAGGGTGGTGGGCGGGTTGTAGTCTTCTTTCTTTTCTTCTTTCTTTTCCACCTTTTCTACCTCCTCCACCTTCTCTTCAATAGGTTTCACTAATTCTTCTTCTACTTTTTCTGGAGCCAAAACCTGAGCTACAACTTCTTCTGGCTCTTTTAAAATTTTCACCTCTTTTGCCACAATCAGATCCTTAATTAAAATATCGTCCTCAAAAGTTTTTAGTTTTTCTATATTAACCTTAATTTCGTGAGGAAGATTCTGGGGTTTAGCCTTAACTTCTACTTCGGAAATGTTTTTGACTAAAGTTCCTCCCAAGTCTTTTACTGCTAGAGCTTCTCCTTCAAAAACTAAGGGAACTTTTACTTCGATTTCCTCTTCAAGAAGTGGTTGATAAAAATCAACATGAATTGGTTTTTCAGTTAAAGGATGTTTAGCCACTTCATGAATTAAAACTGGAATTTTTTGCTTTTGACCGCTGATTTCAAGAGAAATTAAAGTACTTTCTCCAGTCTCTTTATAAACTTTCTCAAATTGTTTTTCGTCAATTTCTAAAGGGAGGGCTTTTTTTATTTTTGGCCCGTATAATATTGCTGGCAAAATACCCTTCTGGCGCAAATTTTTCACTTTCTTCCCCAGCTCTTGGCGAATTTTAGCAACTAAACTCAACATAGGATTTAGTTCTGACAAATTTATACTAAAGCCCAAAGGCTATAAACTATTTTACAATATGGATGATCTCTACGGGGCAGGCCTCGGCCGCCTCTTTATTACACTCTATTTTTTCTACCTCTCTTTCGTCATTCCCGGTTTTTGGATTAGTTTTTGAATTTAAAAGATGGACTTTACCATCCTCAGCCATTTCCCAATATTTTGGGCACAAAGCCGTACAAGAACCACAGCCAATGCATTTTTGTCGCTCGTGAATTATTTTCATATTATTTTTTTCGAATAACAAATCGTTTTTCTAATTTATTCAGGGTTTCAACAATTCCTCCATATTCTAACTCGGAATAAGGCAACATTGCTGCGCCAAAAAATCCCTGCCTTCTTATTTCTTGAGTTTCTTGGGATGCCTGTTCTCTTACATAATCCCAATAGGGCTGGTCAAAAGCATCGGCTGGTTCAGTAAGTAGACCTGCTTTGACACAAAACGCTAAACAACTGATAATAGCTGGCCCATCAAAAAAGGAGATGGCGGTGTTTTTCTTTACTGGCATTAAAGGGCTATTGTGAGAACCTCTCATAAAGCCTGCTACTAAAGGAGTAATAGTATAGGGAGCTAATATCTCACCGGTTGCTGGAAAATCTTTCTGGGTTCGAACCAGCATTACCGGGTCATCTTTGCCTACGTATTTACCAGCAATATTTCGCAATCTGGTAGTACTAACTGAAACTACTTTTTCTCCAACAGCTCTTGACCAAACTGATTCCACCACAAATCTTTCTGGATCTCTCAAGAGAGCAGCAATATCATAGATTTCTTCGGGAGCTTGCAATTCAATAATTTTATCTGCTTTTGTGTAATTAACATCCATAATTACAAATTTAAATCCTTCTTTTACTCGAGGAGCGAGAATTAAACCAGCGTTATACATTGGGTCAGTAAAAGCTAAATATAAAGGGAGGTTAAAGGCGCCGGGATCGGTTTTGTCTGCCTGAAAGAACAAAAAGGGTTCAGCTGTTCTCTCTTCAATTTCCATTTCAGCGACCTGGGGTCCCATTCCTTTCACATTTCCTGAAAAAGCTTCGACTAATAAATCCTGACCTGCTCCATAAAGTCCCTGCTCTTTTGCTACTTTGGTTCCGGCAAGGAATGCATCCCAACAGAGTTTGTGAATCTTTTCATTTAAAACCCCTTTTTTGTGAGTAGTTAAAATGGCAATATCATCTCCGGTGTGACCAATATAATAATCGATTATCAATCCCCTACCCTTTTCTTTTACATAATTTTCAACCGTCTCCAAAAGTTTCTGGCTGGGTTTAATATGCCCCCCGATACTCCCAATATCAGCTTTAATTACACTTAAAGTAATTTTCGCCATTAATTAATATTAACAGTAATTAATAATAAAATTATTTTCGACCTTTTTCTTCTTTAGCAATAATTAATGTGGTTTTAATTACAGTATCGGGATTGAGCGACATTGATTCAATTCCTTGCTCAACTAAAAATTTAGCAAAATCCGGGAAATAACTCGGCGCCTCACCACAAATCCCGCAATATTTCTTTCTCTTTTTACATTCCTGAATTACTTTAGCAATCATTTCTTTTACTGCCTCATTTCTTTCATCGCCAACTTTAGCAACTAAGGCTGAGTCTCGATCTATGCCCAAAATTAATTGAGTGAGGTCATTTGAACCAATACTCATCCCGTCAAAAATTTCTAAAAATTCATCGGCCAAAACAACATTGGAGGGAATTTCAGACATTACATAGACCTCCAAATCGTCCTTTCCTCTCTCTAACCCGTATTCTCTCATTAATTTTAGCACTTTTTCTCCTTCTTCGGGAGTTCGACAAAAAGGAATCATTACTTTGACATTTTTTAAACCGAATTTTTCTCGAACTCTTTTTATAGTTTTGCATTCCATTTGAAAAGCCGGTTTAAATTTTTCGTCATAATATCTTGAAGCTCCCCTAAAACCTAACATAGGATTTGCTTCTTCTGGCTCAAAAATTTCCCCTCCAATTAACTGGGCATACTCATTTGATTTAAAATCAGAAAATCTAACAATTACTGGTTTTGGCCAAAAAGCAGCAGCAATTTTCCCAATTCCCTGAGAAAGTTTATCAATAAAATATTCCTTTTTATCATCGTAGCCGACTGTAATTTCTTCGATTTTTCTTTTCAATTTTTTATTTTTTAATTTATCAAAATGATAAAGAGCCAGGGGATGAATTTGAATTTGAGAAGCAATGATAAATTCTTCTCTGGCTAAACCCACGCCCGAATTTGGTAAAAATGACTGAGAAAAGGCCACATCAGGATGGCTGGTGTTTATCATAATTTTTGTTTTTGTTTTGGGAATTTTCTTTAAATTATATTTTTTAATTTCAAATTTAAGTTGGCCCTCAAAAATTTTTCCTTTCTGTCCGCCCGAACAATCAATGGTTATATATCGACCGGTTTTCAAAATTGAAGTAGCATTTTTTGCTCCAACAATACAGGGAATTCCCAGTTCCCTTGAAACGATTGCACCGTGACAGGTCCGACCTCCTTCTTCGGTAATAATTCCTTTGGCAATTTTCATTATCGGTTCCCAATCTGGGTCAGTCATTTTCGTTACCAAAATCTCACCGGCTTTGAATTCCCTTATTTTTGAAACATCAAGAATAATCTTAACTTTTCCTGAAGTAATTTTTGAACCAATTGCCCCTCCTTCTAAAATTGACTTTCCTCTCTCTTTTAAAATGTATTGGGTATAAGTTTTAATCTCCTTTGGAGCGTGGACTGTTTCCGGCCTGGATTGAACTATAAAAATTTCATCAGTTTTTCCATCTTTTGCCCATTCAATGTCTTGGGGCAGCCATTTTCTGGCTTTTTTAGAATAATGATCTTCTATTAAGACTGCCCATTTAGCAAGTTGTAAGACCTCCTCATCGGTTAAAGTAAATCTTTTTTGATCCTTTGGGGGAACTTTAACTTCGTGGGTAGTTCTGCCTAATTTATTGCTGTAAATTAATTTCTTTCTCTTAGTTCCTAAATTTTTCGAAATTATTGGCTCAAATAGCTTGCCCTGAGATTGTCGAAGGGTTGGCTTAAATACCAAAAATTCATCAGGGATAACTTTTCCTTTAACAACCATCTCTCCTAATCCCCAGCTTCCATTAATTAAAACTACATTTTTAAAGCCAGTTTCAGTATCAATGGTAAACATTACTCCGGCAGAAGATAAGTCACTTCTTACCATTTTTTGAACTCCGACAGATAAGGCAATTTTAAAATGGGAAAATCCTTTCTCTTCTCGATAAGAAATTGCTCGATCGTTAAATAAAGAGGCAATACATTTTTTGACTGCCTCCAATAATTCTTTCTCTCCTCTAATATTTAAATATGTCTCATGTAAACCGGCAAAAGAAGCTCTTGGAAGATCTTCGGCTGTCGCCGAAGACCTGACGGCCACATCGGGATTTTTTCCATATTTTTGTCCTAATTTTCGATAAGCTTTAATTATTTCTCTTTTTAAATCTTCGGGAAATTCAGATTTTAAAATTAAATTTCTTGCCTTTCTTCCAGTTTCTTGTAAATTTTTGATGTTTCTAACATCTAATTTGCGGAAAATTTCTTTTAATTTGGCTAAAGTTTTCTTTTCCACTAAAAAATACCAATAGGCCTTGCTTGTGGTTGCAAAACCATCTGGAATATTAATTCCTTTTTTTGTTAAATTAGAAAACATCTCCCCTAAAGAAGCATTCTTTCCCCCAACCAAAAGAACATCTTTTGCTGATATTTCCCTAAACCATAATATAAATTTTTGCGATTTTAATTTCATAAAGTTTCAAAATAATCCTTTAAAAGCATCGATTATTGAGGCTAAAACCTTTTGATTTTTTAAAATTTCATAGATAAAAAAAGCAACACCAAACACAACAAAGAGAAAATCGAGTAAGAAAATTATAAATCCTTCTTTATTTTTTGGAATTTTTTTAAAAATCGTTTTAATTTTCTCAATACTTTCGGGATTGGCTAAGGTTGATAGATCGCCTAATTTTTCTCGAGTCCACAATCTTTTTAAAATTCGGCGCATAATTTTCCCGCTTCTCGTTTTTGGTAAATCTTCAACTAAATAAACCTCTTTTGGCAAGGCAATTGGGCCGATTTCTTTTTTAATCTGCTCTATCACCTCTTTTTTTAAATCTTGGGAAGGTCTTTCCGATTTTGAAACCGCAAAAGCTACCGGTACCTCTCCTTTTATTTCATCAGGAATTCCGATCACTGCTGATTCAGAAATCTCGGGATGTAAGTTAATAGCTGCTTCTAATTCACCAGTACTCAACCTATGACCAGCTACTTTAATAACATCATCAACTCTACCAATAATTCGAATTAAGCCATTTTCATCGATTATCGCAGCATCAGAAGTAAAATAAATTTTATCTCCGTATTGACTCCAATAAGTTTTCTCATATTTTTCTGGGTCTTTGTAAATTCCTCGCAAAAGACCCGGAGCAAAAGGGGGTAGCATCACTAAGTTTCCTTCTTTTCCAGCTGGTAAAGATTTTCCCTTATCGTCGAGAATATCAAATTTTGTTCCGGGAAAGGGTAATCCAGTAAAAGCTGGTTTAAAGGGCCCTACACCGGGAAGCGAAGTTATTAAAATTCCGCCTGATTCTGTCTGCCACCAGGTATCGACAATCGGGCATCTTTCTTTTCCAACTTCTTTGAAATACCAAAGCCAGGCTGATTCATCAATTGGCTCCCCTACTGAACCTAAGAGCCGTAAGCTTTTAAATTTATATTCCTTTAAGGAGCTTAGCTCCTTTTCAAACATTCTAATCGCAGTTGGGGCAGTATAAAAAATTGTTACTTTGTGTTTTTCAATAATTTGAGCCCACCTATCTGTTGTTGGAAAATCCGGAGCGCCCTCAAACATTAAAGTGGTTGCTCCATTAAGTAATGGGGAATAAATTGTGTAAGTATGGCCAGTAATCCAGCCCGGGTCAGAAGTGCACCAAAAAATATCATCTTCCTGAAAATCGAATATCCACTTTCCGGTCCAAAAAGCCTGAACTGTGTAACCTCCGCAGGTGTGGAGGCAGCCTTTGGGAATGCCAGTTGTTCCTGAGGTAAAAAGAATAAAAAGCGGGTCTTCGCTATCCATTATTTCTGTTTCGCATTTATCGCTTTCATTTTTAATCAATTCGTACCACCACAAATCTTTTTGAGAATTCCAGGGAATTTCGTTTGCTGCCCTTTTTACGACGATAACTTTTTCGATTTCCGTCTCCTTTATTCCCTCATCGGCTGATTCTTTTAAATTAATAATTTGACCCCGGCGATAATATCCATCAGCCGTTATTAGAATTTTAGCTTCGGTAATTTTAAGCCTTATTTTCAAAGCAGCTGGCGAAAAAGCAGAAAAAATAACCGTATGAACTGCTCCAATTCTGGCACAGGCTAACATCGAAACTATCACTTCAGGAATCATTGGTAGATAGATTCCTACTCTATCTCCCTTTTTCACTCCCAGTTTTTTTAAAGCGTTGGCAAATTTATTAACTTCTTGAAAAAGTTCTTGATAAGTTAAAATTATTGGTTTTTCTTCTATCGGCTCTGGTTCCCAAATTAGAGCAATTTTATTTTTAATTTTCTCAAAACCTAAAGGATTTTTTTCAAAAATATTTGAGGTAATATTAATTTTTCCATTCAAAAACCACTGAAAATAAGGCGGTCGATGCTCAAATATCTTTTCCCAAGATTTGAACCAAAAAAGCTCTTTGGCAAGTTTTTCCCAAAATTTAATTGGCTTTTTGCCGGCTTCTTTGTAAATTTTTTCGTCATTTACCCAAGCCGATTTCTTGAATTCCTCGCTCGGAAAATATAAGTCTCCTTCTTTCTTCATAATTATTTTATTATACCCCAATAAAAAATCGGGGCAACCGCCCTATTCTCCAGTTCAAAGTTTATTAGAATTATTGAAAATAAAAATTGCCCAGCGATGGGCTTTTTTTGTTTTGGGCTTTGACCCCGCCCTTGCACGACAATTAGGACGCAGAGTGTTTTTTTTGAAAAGGGTATTAAACCACTTTATTTTTGATTAACCCTAACATTTCCTTCAATGGTTGCAGTAAGCGCCGCAGGAAAGTGCGATTGTCGGCCAAGGGGAGGCTTGACAGAGGAAAATGTATTTCGTATAATCTTTTTACATCACACATTCGCATTGTTTTAAGCCAAGATTGTCATCAAAATCAAAGAACGAGGAAAGTACAGCGTGACCCTGTATTCCCCCCGCCCTTTGAAAAAGTGCAGGAGGGAGCGGGGAGTATTCAGCTAGAGAGAGCCCCTGAGGTCTCCTCTATTCTGTACTCTATTTCGCACGAAAGGAGATTGACATGAGGCAGATGGTTCGCAAGTTTTGGCCCCATCTTTTGATCGCCCTCGGGATTGGCATATTGTTCCTCGACGCCTACCTTACTTTGATTCGCCCCCTTCCCGAGCCAGCGACAATGACATTCCCAATCCTTGAGAACTCAAGGGTTATATCTGGAGATCAAGTTGATTTTCCAGATATGCTCTTCATTAGAGTTTCCCTAAAAGAGTTGCTGGACCGCGCGGAAAAAACACACAACGAACTAACCACAGCATATTCAGTTTGTGAAATTCCGCCTGGGCGGCATCTACAACTTTACCACTGGATTCCCCCGCAAGAAGGTGTATTCTACTACACCGACCAACATTTTCGTTGGCCGCAGTGGGGGAGGCACCTAAGGATTGGAGGCATTGAAATCAGGGGATCGCGGGTGACGGTATACCCCGCTCGAGATCTGCCAGGCGTGGTTGTCGGGGGTCTATTTCTCGCGGTAGTTGGTTGCCTATTGATATTGATCGGAAACATCACTCTTGTTTTTAGGCGTGAAAAGACGCCACCGCAAACAGTCTGATTTACCCCGGCTTTACCATCAAGCCCCAAGCTAATTCATAATCACGAAAGGCTTCGGGGCTTTTTTTTGTTTTGGCTCAGTGTTTAAGATCCGATTTGAACATTTAAAGTTTTTTTCCAATATATTCGGTAAACTCAGCCAATCGGCAAGCATAGCCCCACTCGTTATCATACCAGGCAACCACTTTGATTAAATTATCTTTGACCGTGGTTAAGAGAGCATCAATAATGGCTGAAAAAGGGTCTCCAATATAATCAGAAGAAACCAGAGGTAATTCTTCTATTCTCAAAATTCCTTTTAGCTCTTTTTTTTCAGAGGCTTTTTTGAAAATGTTATTTACTTCCTTAGCGCTTA
>Ga0315296_10000728_pt1 | contig 29598 bp, 28 predicted proteins | sample YL17G14_18_MG_FD_203921 | JGI IMG/M metagenome (GOLD analysis project Ga0315296, IMG submission 203921) | Sediment microbial communities from Yellowstone Lake, YNP, Wyoming, USA - YL17G14_18 | ecosystem: Environmental > Aquatic > Freshwater > Lake > Sediment | place: USA: Wyoming | collected... | reverse complement strand
AGAGAGGGGGGCGAAGCCCCCTCTCTAAAACCTCTTCCCCCTCTCCTTTTTAAGGAGAGGGGGACTAAGGGGATGAGGTCACAATACAAAATTCGGGTTCCCTGAAAAATCACAGATTTTTTAGGGTGAAGAGGGGGTGAGGCTAGGAAGCAATCCCTTGACCATAGTCTCGGATACTGTTACACTTCAGATTGACAACGCTAGAAACAGGGGGAAGCAATGAACTTTAAAAATATATTGCTCGAAAGAAAGGATGGGGTAGCCAAGCTCACCATCAACCGACCACCCCTAAACATCCTGAATATTGACACCCTGGTTGAGATGAATCAAGCCTTAGCCGAGCTAAGGGCGGATGATGAGGTAAAGGTGGTGGTAATTACTGGCGCCGGCGATAGAGCCTTTTCCGCCGGGGTAGATGTTGGCGACCATCTCGGCGAGAAGCTACCCAAAATGGTTGAGGTATTCAATAAGTTGTTTATTTCATTAGTAGAGGTGGATAAGCCAACTATTGCCGTGGTCAATGGTCTTGCCCTGGGCGGGGGTTGTGAGATAGTGGCGGGCTGTGATATGGCTATCGCCTCAGAAAAGGCACAGCTGGGACAGCCTGAAATTAAGCTTGGGGTCTATCCTCCCCCCGCCTCAGTTCTCTTCCCCAGGATTTTGGGCCGACGAAAGGCATTTGAGCTTATCCTCTCCGGTGATAGTATTAGTGCTAAGGAAGCGGAGAGGATTGGTCTGATAAATAAGGTCGTCCCTCAAGAGGAGCTGGAAAAAGCAGCCGAGGAATTTATCAAGCGGTTTACGGCTAATAGCGGGCTAGCCTTGACCCAGGCGAGGCGGGCTCTTTACCGTAATTTCGACCTTGAATTTCGCAAGGCTATGAAAGTAACCGGGATTGATGCTACCCTGGTCATGTCGGGAGAGAATAGCGTCGAGGGGCTGACCGCTTTCATGGAGAAGAGAAAGCCGGTCTGGAAAAGATAATCTTTGGTGAAGGGGGAGAGATGAAAATTCTAACCATAAGCCAGATGCGCCAGCTAGAGGAGAGCTGTGCTCAGATTGGTTTGTCCACGGATATGCTCATGGAAAATGCCGGCAAGGCGGTGGCGGAAGAGGTCAGACGTATCCTGGGTAATATTGACCAGCAAAACATTCTATTTCTAATTGGACCGGGCAACAATGGCGGGGATGGACTGGTCGCCGCCCGCCATCTTCATGACGGGGGGGCGAAGGTCAGCGTTTATCTCCTTGAACGGAGAACAGAAAATGACCAAAAACTCAAGCTAGTTCAGGAACGCGGCATTACCTGCATTAACGCCACTGAAGACGAAAATATGAGCCGTCTTGAGGAACTTCTGAAGTCAACTAATACTGTTATTGATGCCATATTTGGCACCGGTCTTACTCGCCGCTTTAGCGGTCTTACCGCAACAATACTGGGCAGGATAAATAGAGCCAGAAAAGAGCATCCGGGTTGGCATATTATTGCCCTGGATTTGCCCTCAGGGCTTAACGCCGATACGGGAGAGGCAGACACAGCCTCACCCTATGCTGATTATACTATAACCCTAGGGTTCCCCAAGCCAGGCTTATTCAAGCTCCCCGGGGCAGAAAGGGTAGGTAAGCTAACTGTGGTTGATATTGGCCTGCCGGCACATCTGGTAGAGGGGGAAACTCCAGAATATATCGAGGTAGAGTGGGTTAAATCGGTTCTTCCGGAGCGCCCGCTTCAAGCTAATAAAGGAAGCTTTGGCCGAGTGCTGGTGGTGGCGGGCTCGATAAATTACATTGGTGCCGCCTATCTGGCTTGCAGCGGTGCCATTCGGGTTGGGGCGGGTTTGGTAACACTGGCAACAGCTACCAGCCTGCAGCCTATCCTAGCGTCAAAACTAACTGAGGTAACCTATTTCCCCTTACCTGAATCCCGTCCCGGCATCATCTCCGCTGAAGCCGCCAGATTGATAACCCCGCAATTCAGCCAGTACAAGGTATTGCTTCTCGGCTGCGGACTGGGGCAGAACCTTTCAGTAACAAGATTTATCAAGTCTATCCTTCTCACCAAGCAAAGGCAGGCATTGCCATCTCTCGTCCTTGATGCCGATGCCCTCAATACTCTGGCTAATACCCCAAGGTGGTGGCAACTGCTGACCGCTGATGCCATACTTACCCCCCACCCGGGAGAAATGGCCAGGCTGACGGGAATGACCGTGGAACAGGTGCAGTCAGACCGAGCGGGAGTTGCCAAAAAGCTGGCAGCTGACTGGAACAAAACTATTGTCCTAAAAGGAGCCAATACCGTTATTGCCTCACCACAAGGTAAAGTCAAAATTAGCCTTGTTGCCAACCCCGGGCTGGCTTCAGCCGGGACCGGTGATGTGTTAACTGGAGCCATTGCCGGACTGGTGGCACAGGGTCTATCACTTTTTGATGCTGCTGCCTGTGGTGTATATCTCCACGCTGAGGCTGGTGAGATGGTTAAGGATAGGCTGGGCGATGCTGGTATGATTGCCAGTGACCTTCTGGTGGCATTGCCTCAAGTTATAAAATGGCTGAAGGAGAAATAGAATGTTACTGGCAGTTGATATTGGCAATACTAATATCACACTGGGAATCTTTGAAGGCGAAAATCTTCGTGCTACCTGGCGTATAGCTACGGTTGTTGACCAGATGCCAGATGAATACGCCGTCTTAATGCTCAACCTGCTGCGCCATCGGGGTATAGATATAGCGAATATAGAAGAGGGAGCTTTAAGCTGCGTTGTCCCGCCTTTGCTCACTACCTTTCACGAGTTATTTCAAAGGTACTTCAATGTGTCTCCCCTGGTGGTAGGCCCTGGGGTGAAGACGGGAATACGCATCCGAATGGATAATCCTCGGGAGGTAGGTGCCGACCGCATATCCAATGCTGCTGGTGCTCACAGCCTCTATAGTGGCCCCGTAATCGTCGTTGCTCTCGGTACCGCTACCGCCTTTGACACCGTATCTAAAGAGGGCGATTATCTGGGCGGGGCTATCGCCCCAGGCATAATGACGGCGGCTGAGGCTTTATTTACCCGCACGTCAATGTTGCCCAGTGTAGAGCTAACTCGTCCCAAACGGGCTATTGGCACCAATACTATTGCCGCGATGCAGTCAGGGATTATCTTCGGCTATGTGGGACTGGTTGAGAGCATTGTGGCTCGTATCCAGAAGGAATTAAAGGAAAAGGCTAAGGTGGTGGCTACTGGTGGTTACGCTAGCCTTATCGCTAAGGAAACTTCTATCTTTGATGAGGTAAACCCCGACCTGACACTGATTGGACTAAGGCTCATCTACGAGATGAATAAAGCCTAGCCTAATAAGAAGGTCTCTATTAGGGAGTTTAAGAGGGACGAAGTCCCTCTTCAGAAAAATCTTCCCCTTCCCCTTGACAAGGGGAAGGGGATAAAGGGGATGAGGTTCTAAAAACCTAACAAGGAGACAACAATGCTAACCAACAAAACTGTTATCCTAGGCATAACCGGGGGTATCGCCGCATATAAGGCGGCAGATATTGCCAGTAAGTTAACTCAAGCTGGGGCTAAGGTTGAGGTGGTTATGACCGAACCAGCGACCAGGTTTATCACCCCGCTCACTCTCCGCAGCATTACCGGTCAGGCGGTGGTAACCGACATGTTTGACCTGGTCTCCCAGCACAATATTGAGCACATCGCCCTAGGTGAGGCAGCTGACGTGGTGGTTATTGCCCCGGCTACCGCCTCCATTATTGCCAAAATGGCGGTCGGCATCGCTGACGATATGGTTACCCTGACCGTGCTGGCGACTAAAGCCCCGGTTATTGTGGCGCCGGCAATGGACGTTAATATGTTTGAGAATCCTATAACTCAAGAGAATCTAGCTAAACTTAAAGCCAGAGGCTTTACTATTGTTGACCCTGGTTATGGTCGGTTAGCCTCGGGCAAGGTGGGATGGGGGCGTCTGGCTGATGCTGACAAAATCATCGGTACCACCAAGCAGGTACTGGGCAGAAGCGGTGATTTAAAGGGTAAACGAATGGTGGTTACGGCTGGCGGCACACAGGAGCCGATTGACCCTGCCCGCCATATCAGTAACCCCTCCTCGGGCAAAATGGGCTATGCTCTGGCTGAAGCCGCGCGGGATAGGGGGGCTAAAGTTACCCTGATTACTGCCCCCACCTCCCTCCCCGAGCCGGCAGGCGTGGAGGTTATCCCGGTAAGAACGGCGGCGCAGATGAAAAAGGCAGTGACTAAGGCAGTAGCTCAGGCTGATGCCTTAATTATGGCGGCGGCGGTAAGCGACTACCAGCCGAAGACCGTCGCCAGGGCTAAGATTAAAAAGACCAGTCCCAGTCTAACTCTGGAGCTGGTCAGGACGCCGGATATTCTCACTGAGGTTAAGGGCGATTTTCTCAAGGTTGGCTTTGCTGCTGAGAGCGAGGATATAGTCGCCAATGCCAAGAAGAAACTGCAAAAGAAGCAGCTTGACCTGATTGTGGCCAATGACATTACTGATGCCTCAAGCGGTTTCGGCGTTGACACCAACAAAGTAACCATAATTAGCCGGGATGGCAAGGTAGAAAAACTTCCCCTGATGAGCAAGAGAGAGGTGGCGGAGAAGATATTAGATAGGGTGGTGGGGTTGCTGGGTAAGAGGAGGGGAGTTAAACATGTCAAGTAAGAAGCTTTATATTGGCAAGGTTTCTGTTACTTTTGTTGGAGGCGAGACTGTTGAAAAGAGTATCTTCAAGAGTGGACGTACTATCTGGGTAAATGACCATATTGTACATCCTATGAATCGTAATTCGTTTGATGGGGTGATTGATGAGATAAGTGTTATTCATAATAAGGTAATAGAGAAGTGGGAATGGGTAGCATTTGGCCCAGACTATAACGAATTGCAATTTAGGAAGTACAAAACACCATGAAAACCGCAGCTACTTATTACAGGGAGTTTGAGGGGGCTTCGCCCCCTCTCTAAAAATTCCTTCCCCCTCAAGGGGTGAAAAATGAAAAATGAAGAAATGCAAGGTTTATTTATCGGTAAAGATATTAAATGGGAAGAAATTGAAAGACGTGGCTTCCGAGTGGTGAGATTCTTACCGTTCGCCTATATAGAGAATGGGAAAATAAAGGACTTCTCAAAGTTCATGCCATATGCCTACTTGTCTGTAGATTGTCCCGCTTCCAGGAAAGAGAATACCCATATATTCATGCCTGTGCTTCATAGGATTGACTTCAGCCATTTTTGGGAGCTTTACAAGGAGAGAGGCGTGACATCGGATGAAGAAGTAATTGTTCAATATGTACCACTAAAGAAAAGATTAGGGAAGCTCTTAGGCAAAATGAAACTCTTTCCGCATTTACTCATTGAAGTCAGACCTAAGGGAAGCCTAGATGAAATCTATCGCATGGATGAGAAGAGCAAAGATTCGGATAAAGATGGATGGGAAGAACTGGAAGAACTGGAAGAACGTGTGCACCTAATTATCGCATGCGACCCAATAGAAGGTTGGGGTAAATAGAGGTACTGAAGATGGAAAGAGCAGCCATTTATTGTAGGGTTACGATAAGAGGGAAAGTCCAAGAGAGGCGAAGCCTCTCTTAAAAAACCTCCTCCCCCTCTCCTTTCTAAAGGAGAGGGGGATTAAGGGGGTGAGGTTCTTAAACAATTCTCAAAGAGGAAACTATGGCAGAAGCACCAAAAAAATATGAAATGCCTAAAGCCTATGAGCCAAGTAAAGTAGAACAGAAGTGGTATAAGTTCTGGCTGGACAAGGGCTATTTTACCGCAAAGATTGACCCAAAAAAGAAGCCCTTTGTCGTTATTATGCCCCTGCCCAATGTCACCGGCGAGCTTCACATGGGACACGTCTGTTTCCTTACCCCAGAAGACATCATGACCCGCTGGCACCGGATGAAAGGGGAATCAGCCCTGTGGCTGCCCGGAATTGACCACGCCGGTATCGCCGCTCAGGTGGTGGTAGAGCAACAACTGGCTAAAGAAAGGACAGACCGCCATCAGATGGGTAGAGAGAAGTTCCTGGAAAGAATGTACCAGTGGGCAGAAGAGTGCCGCAAAACGATTACCGAGCAAGAGCAAAGAGTGGGGTCATCCTGCGATTGGAGCCGGGAACGCTTTACCCTGGAGGAAGGACCAAGCCGGGCGGTGCGTACTGCCTTTGTCCGTCTCTATGAAAAAGGTTTAATCTACCGCGGGGAGCGGATTATCAACTGGTGCCCCCGCTGTGCTACCGCCCTTTCCGACCTTGAGGTCGACCACAAAGATATACAGGGACATCTATATTATGTCAAATATCCCCTCGCCGAAAATGATGGCTTTATAACCGTAGCCACCACTCGCCCGGAGACCATACTTGGCGATACTGCGGTAGCCGTCAATCCTAAGGACAAGCGTTTCAAAGCTATGCTCGGTAAAAAGGTCGTCCTCCCCGCCGTGAACCGGGTAATACCGATTATTGCTGATGAAGCCGTCGACCCTGACTTTGGCACCGGGGCAGTAAAAATCACCCCCGCCCATGATCCGGTGGACTTTGATGTAGCCCAGCGCCAGGGACTACCGATGGTGAATATACTAAACCCCGACGTGACGATGAATGAAAACGCCGGGAAATATGCTGGGCTTGACCGCTTTGACTGCCGCCAGGCAATACTGGCTGACCTGGAAAAGGACGGGCTTCTGGTGAAGATTGAGCCATACTCGCACTCGGTGGGGCACTGCATGCGCTGCCAGACGGTTATTGAGCCCATAGCCAGCAAACAGTGGTTTATTAAAATGCTGCCCCTGGCTAAATCGGCTATTAAGGCTGTCACCAGCGGGCGCATCACTATTATCCCCGAGCGCTTTAATAAGGTCTATCTTAACTGGCTGGAAAATATCCGCGACTGGTGCATCAGCCGCCAGCTATGGTGGGGGCATCGCATCCCGGTGTGGTACTGCCGGGACTGTGGCAAATTAACAGTAGCTGTTGACGAGGCCAGAAATTGTAGCCACTGCGGCTCGCTCAATATAGAACAAGACCCGGATGTTCTTGATACCTGGTTTAGCTCGGCGCTATGGACTCATTCCACCCTGGGCTGGCCCGATGATACTGAAGACTTGCGTTATTTCTACCCCACCACCGTAATGGAAACCGGCTATGATATCCTTTTCTTCTGGGTCGCCCGGATGATTATGATGGGACTTGAGGACACCGGCAACATTCCCTTCAGCACCGTTTATCTTCACGGTCTGCTGCGGGACGAGAAAGGGGAAAAGATGAGCAAGGTCAGGGGCAACGTGCTTAACCCCATTGATACCCTGGAGAAATATGGCACTGATGCCCTGCGCTTTGCCATCTCTACCGGCACCGCTCCCGGAAATGACATCAAGCTGTCACCGTCAAAACTGGAGGCGGGCCGTAACTTTGCCAACAAGCTGTGGAATGCCACCCGCTTTGTGGTCAGAAGCATTGATGCGGAACAAGCCAATACAGAAATTCAGTGGAGTCTACTCCCGACCGAAGACCGCTGGATTCTAAGCCGCCTCAGTCGCACCACATCCACAGTAAACAGATTGATGGAGAACTTCCAGTTTGGCGAAGCTCTGGGGCAAATCTATGATTTTCTGTGGGGCGAATTCTGCGACTGGTATATTGAGTTTGCCAAGATTCGCCTGCGCTCGGAGGAAGCACCATCCCCCATCCCGGTTCTGGTGCATGTTCTGGAGACGTCGCTTCGCCTGTTGCATCCCTATATGCCCTTCGTCACTGAAGAGCTATGGCAAAATCTGAAAAAGTGCTTGCCCTCAGAGTGGCAAAAAACCGAGTCCATAATGGTCGCCGCCTACCCGGAGGCGGAGGAAAAGGCTATTGACTTGGCAGCGGAACGGCTTATGGAATCAGTGATTGAGATAATACACTCCATCCGCAATGCCCGGGCTCAATACAAGGTGGAGACTAACCGGTGGATTGAGGCGCAGGTCTACGCCGGCGAGCTCACCCCGGCTATCACCCCCTATTCCCAGACGATTCAGACCCTGGCCCGGGCAAGACCGGTTACTTTCCTAGATAGCAAAGAAGAAGCGCCGAGGAGTGAGAATGTGGTGGCACTGGTGCTCAAAGAGTCTGAGGTAATCATACCAATGGAGAGCATGATTGACCTTGAGGCGGAGCGAAAACGGCTGCAGAAAGAGATAGAACAGAGCCAAGCCGAGATTGCTGCCCTCGCAGGCAGGCTCAAAGACAAAGCCTTTCTCAGTAAAGCACCAGCAGCGGTGGTAAATAAAGAACGAGATAAACTGGCAGTGAGGAAGGATAAGCTGAAAAGGCTAAAACAACAAATCAATAAATATTAGGGAGGAGGAAAATGTATAAGAAAATACTGGTTCCGCTGGATGGTTCTGAAGTAGGTGAGGCTGCCTTGCCCTCTGTTGAGGAACTACTGGCGGCATTCGGGCCAGAGAAAAAGGTAGAGGTTACTCTTCTCCAGGTGGTTACCGACGTAACTCACCTGATTGTCGCCACGGGGGGTCTGGGAGAAGCGGTCGCTGTTCCCTATACCGAAACGGAGTTAGAGCATCTTAAGAAGCAGGCGATGGCCTACCTTAATAAAGTTGGTAAAAGTCTGAAGAAGAATAAGGGAGTCGTTGTCAAGTCTATGGTAAGAGTCGGAGCCAACGCTGCCAATGGGATTCTCACCGCCTCAGATGAAACTAAGGCGGACCTGATTGCGATATCAACACATGGCCGTTCGGGCATTAGCCGGTGGGCTTTCGGCAGCGTTGCTGACAAGGTACTAAGGGGAGGAAACACGCCGGTACTTATGGTCAGGGCGAAGAAAAAAATTAAACCAGTCTAGTGCCTTCTTGGTGTCGCTGGCAACCCTTGCCTTATCACCGTGATTCAGCCGATACTTAAATAGCCAATAGGTAAACTCATTTAGCTCGGTCAGGCTGATAGATTTAAGCTGGGGATAGCCCTTTTCCCGCCGGAAGCGCTTGAGCAATATAGCTTTAGTCGCACCGTATATTCGCTGGTAGACCTCGTTAAGCAGATTGTGCTCATTATGATAACCTAAGGTGCGCCTCTCCTTACGCACCTCCTCCTGCACTGCCAGAGCCAGAGCCTCCTCCACAGTAATGCTATAGAAATAATTGAGATACTGATGATACTTACTACTGCCGATAAGCTTCTTGAATTTCTCCTTGCTCAACCTGATTGGCGGTTTGCCATAGAAGAGGAGAGCAAGTTTTTCCTCCCCCGGCAGCAGGTCATCAACCGCCTCACATAGCCGTTCTGCCAGAAGCAGCCAGTCAAAGGCTTCACCATCAATGAGGTAGCGGTAATGGCGGCCGTTATAGGTCTCCTCATTTTGAGTCCACAACCCGATAGCCTCAAGCAGGGCGATATACCAGTGCTTGCCACTGAGGATTGCCTGCTCCAAGTGTCTTATTGCTTCAATATTACTGCGGGTTAGTGTTAAGCTAAGACTGTTTATCAACCCACCCCCTCCCTTAAGGGTGCTGAGCCCCTCCGGGAACTCAGCCTTCAGCTTTTCGTAGTAGTCAAGCTTGCCGGTAGTTACCAGCTCGGTGAGCTTCTTGGCGATAGCCTCCCCCACCCCGGGGACTTCCTTTAGCCTGTCCTCCTTGACCAGTTGCTCCACCTCCACCGACAGCTCCCCGATGGAGCGCGCCGCCTTCTGGTAAGCTCTTATCTTGAAGATATTGTCCTTCTTGAGCTTGAGCATCTCGGCAATGTCTTCAAATACGGCGGCGATCTGTTTGTTGTTCATTGGGATTTGATTAACACTTATTCAGCTATGTTTTCCCACTCACCTAATGTCCTATCTTCATCTAAGCGACTTTCAATATAATCACGGAAAGAAGAGTCAGAAAGAAATTGTTTTCCTTTAGCCGCCAGCCTATAGGCTTCTTTCTTTGTGACTACCCAAGAGGAATCCTGATATTTTGGTTCATCTACTTCGACATTAAACTCCGATAGAATTGTATTAAGATTATTAATACATGAAGTTCTTTTTGTAGAGTTGCATATTGCTCTTATGAAAAAGCAAAAATCATTCCTTCCATTTTGCGAGACTATCTCAAAGTCGTATTTCTTTCCCTGAATGAAACTTATCATTTTACATCACTCGCATATTCTCTTCTAAATTCTTCATAAACTATCCTCAATACTTTTTCTCTATCCTCTATATCCTCGAACTGCTCTGCCAATCTCAATATGTCATTATTGCTGATTGACTGAACCTTCATGTTAATAAGATAATTCTTTATCTCTTTTGATATATCATCTATTACTAAAATTACATTCCCATCATTGAGTCTCTCGCTGTCAAAGTTAATTCTTAAATCTGCGTAGATACTGTCAGCTAACTTCTTATTATATATCTTGAGTTTCTTTATTTGATAAACAACACCAAAGTTCGTAGAGAGGTCAACACCCCTGTCATGAGCCGACGTTCTCGTGTCTCTATATACTTTGCAAGCGAATTTCTCAAGGTGAACTTTTATAACGGCAAAACTAAATATCTCGAAATTTGTTGGGTTTTTATTAGCATATTCTTTTATAGCACTTAGGAATTGTGGTTTATTAGTTGAAAGTTTTGCTCTGTAGCTTTGATCACCAAGATTTGGTATCAAACCCAAGCGTTCATTAATGTGTTGCTTTATCTTTTCCGGGATCCAGCTAATAAGCATTTCGGCAGAGGTTCTATAGGGGGGAAGTAACTCGTATTGCTTATTTCCTGTAACTTTCAAGACCCCATATTTCGGCAGGTTCCTTGAAGGATATGCATCGTAGTATTTACCGCCTATATGCAAATCGTGATGAAGATAATCCACCATATATTTCACGGTTTCTTCATAACATTTTCTAATCTCAATGTCTGAAAATGAGTTTTTGCCTTTATCGTAATACTCTTTGACAAGCCCAAGTGTTATTAAAGGAAAGATGATTTTTGTCTGAGATCTTTTTAGCATCTTTTCTATGCTATCTCTGCAGGTATCTTTATCGCCCATCTTTCACCTCCCGCAGCAGTGTTTGTATTTCTTGCCTGAGCCACAGGGGCAGGGGTCGTTTCTGCCTATCTTTTTGCCGCCGACCTTTGCCCGCGGCTGACTGGCACCACCCCTGTTGGCGGCAACTTTAGCCATTGGTGAAGGGGCGGGTGCTTCACGCCTTTCAATTTTAACATGATATATGGTATGAACCACATCATGCTGAATTGCCGCCAAAAGATTCTGAAATTGGTTATGCCCCTCCGTCTTGTAGGCCACCAGCGGGTCGCGCTGAGCAACGGCATGCAGCCCTATCCCCTCACGCATATGCTCCATCGCCGTCAGGTGCTCCACCCACAGGCTGTCCATGATACGAAGCATCACCAGCCTCTCCACCATCCTCATATTCTCTGAACCCATCTCCTTCTCCCGCTGCTCATAGAGAGCCTCTGCCAGCTCAATCAGCCTGTCTTCAATCTCATTCGGCTTCATCTGAGAAAGAGAAGTAACATTAATTTCCGGCGGCAACGGAAGAATAGGGGACACCTCTTTGATTAGACCGTCTATGTCCCAGCCATCGCTATACTCACCAGTGGTGTGAGCCGCAACTATACCCTGAATCTCCTCCCTGACCATTGACAGAATATTTGCCTTGAGGTCGGCGCCGCCCAAGAGCTTTGTCCGCTCGCCATAAATAACCTCGCGGTGCTTATTAACTACGTCATCGTAGTCCACCAGATGCTTGCGAATATCAAAGTGGTAGCCTTCCACCTTGACCTGGGCGTTCTCAATAGCCCGGTTGACCATTCTATTCTCAATGGGGGTATTCTCGTCCATCCCCACCCACTCCATAACAGTCTTAATCCGCTCGCCACCAAAGCGGCGGACAATATCATCCTCTAAAGAGACAGAGAACCGCGAACTCCCCGGGTCGCCCTGTCTTCCCGCTCGACCGCGGAGTTGGTTATCAATTCGCCTCGCCTCATGGCGCTCGGTGCCGATAATGTGAAGCCCACTAAGCCCAATCACCTTTTCATGGGCTTGCTGCCACTCCTCAGGGTCTCTCCCATCGGGATTTCCCCCCAGTATGATGTCAACGCCGCGCCCCGCCATGTTGGTGGCGACGGTTACTGCTCCTGCCTTTCCCGCCTGAGCGACGATATTAGCCTCTTCCTCATGCCGCCTGGGATTTGCGTTAAGCACTTGATGGGGAATGCCCCTCCTGGTTAGCTTATCGCTGAGGTTCTCTGAGTTCTCAATAGATACCGTGCCCACCAGCACCGGTCGTCCTTCTTTATAAAGTTGCTCTACCTCACGCACCACCGCTTTGAACTTAGCCTCTTCATCCTTGTAAATCTGGTCGGGGAAGTCCTCGCGAATCATCGGCTTATGAGTGGGGATAACCACTACCTCAAGCTTGTATATCTTGTGAAACTCCTCAGCCTCAGTGACGGCGGTGCCGGTCATACCACCCAATTTCTTATACATCCGGAAGTAGTTCTGGATGGTAATGGTGGCATAGGTGCGGCTTTCCTGTTGAACCTTGACGTTCTCCTTGGCTTCTATCGCCTGGTGCAGCCCCTCTGAATAGCGCCGACCGTACATCAGCCGGCCGGTAAACTCATCAACGATAATAACCTCACCATCCTTAACTACGTACTCTTTGTCCCTCTTATAAAATTCCTTAGCACTCAGGGCATTTCTCAGGTGATGGAGAAGCACGGCACTGGATTCATCATCATAGAGGCTGCCTGATGTCAGTACCCCCTCCCGCTTCAATATCCTCTCCACATTGGCAGAGCCGGCATCAGTTATCTCTTTTACCCGCCGTTCCTTTTCTTCAATGATATAGTCCACCCCCTGCCTCAGGCTAGGGGTAAAGCGGGCAAAGAGCTGGTAGAGCCGTCCTGCCTCCACATCGGGAGCGCTGATAATGAGCGGGGTTCGGGCTTCATCAATAAGGAGGTAGTCCACCTCATCAACAATGGCATAATTTAAGAGGCGCTGGACGCACTGGGACAGTTCCACGACCATATTGTCCCGCAGGTAGTCAAAGCCGAACTCGCTACTTGTGCCGTAGGTAATATCAGCCTGATAGGCCTCCTTGCGGGAGACAGGGCGAAAATGCCTCCAGCGGTCGTTTTCTTTACCCGAATCGTAACTGGGGTCATAGAGGCGGGCGGGAGCATACTCATCTGGCGTCTGCTGGGGGTAGATGCTCGCCACGCTCACCCCCAGGGCATGATAGATAGGTCCCATCCAGTAGGGGTCGCGCCGAGCCAGGTAGTCATTAACCGTCGCCAGGTGGCAGCCATCGCCGGTAAGGGAGTTTAGATAAAGGGGGAGGGTGGCGACCAGGGTCTTGCCCTCACCGGTCTTCATCTCGGCGATTTTACCCTGATGGAGGACAATCCCTCCTATTAGCTGGACATCAAAGTGGCGCTGACCAATAGTCCGCCTGGCGGCTTCACGGACGGCGGCAAAGGCTTCAGGTAGTAACTCATCAAGCGAACTGCCTGCCTGAAGTCGTGCCTTAAACTCATCAGTCTTGGCCTGAAGCTCAGCCGGAGAAAACTTTTCAAATTCAGGCTCTAGCTCGTTTATTCGGCCTACAATGAGCTGTAGCCGCTTCAGCTCATTCTCGTTAGAGTCAGTAAGACCACCCAGCCACCTAAACATACCCTGATATTAACCTCTTCTATCATTGTATTAGTTCCCTGGCTTTTTCGGCATCGGCTTCTGCGACGAGAACCTTGACCTCACCTAGCCCGTTCGCAGTGATACCGTACACCGTGCCAACCGCCTCGGATTTCAAAATGCAGGGAATACCAAAGCTCTCAAGCAAGCCCTTGATGACCAGGGCTCTGGGCTCACCAGACGAGCGATAGACCACCACCAGTTTCTTCTCATTAGTGCTCATTCAAACATAGCTCCAATAGATAGCCCAGTGTGAATGCGGTTGATAGCCTCACCCAACAGTGGAGCTATAGGCAAAACGGTAATCTTATCTAATTTCTTATCACCAGCGACGGGAACGGTGTCAGTAACCACCACCTCCTTCACCGGGCAAGAAGCTATCCTCTTGATAGCCGGGCCAGAGAATATGGGGTGGGTGCAGCAGGCGAACACCTCTTTGACCCCTTGCTTCCGCAATGCCGTGACAACGCCTACAAGAGAGCCGGCGGTGTCTATTTCGTCATCTACAGTAAGAGCCACCTTACCCTCCACCTCACCAATGACATTTAGCGTTTCAGCCTGGTCAGTATTGCCCACCCGCCTCTTTTCCACAATCGCCAGTGGAGCATTAAGCTTAGCCGCCAGGTCACGCGCCCGCTTGGTAATGCCAATATCGGTGGCAACCACCACCAGGTCATCAAATTCTCTTTCTTTAAAGTAGTTGCTAAACAGGTAAAGAGCGGTCAGTTCGTCAACCGGTATATTGAAGAAGCCCTGAATCTGGGCAGCATGTAAATCCACTGTTAGCAAGCGATTGGCACCAGCCACCGTGAGCAGGTCAGCCACCAGCCGGGCGGTTATCGGCACCCGGGGCTGGTCCTTTTTATCGGTGCGACCATAGCCATAGTAAGGGACAACGGCGGTGATACGTCCCGCCGATGCTCTCTTAAAGGCATCAAGCATAATAAGCAACTCAACCAGATTCTTATTGACTGGCGAGCACAGGGGCTGAATAACAAAGACATCTCTCTGGCGGACGTTCTCCAGAATACGAACAAAGATATTCTCATTACTAAACTCAAAGACCTCGCACTTACCCAATTCTATGCCCAGATATTCAGTAACCGCCTGGGCTAGAGCGGGGTGGGCATTACCGGTAAATACCTTCAGTTCATCCATCGCTTTACACCTCAATTCATATCAGACTCACTCTAATTATAGCACTATTAGCACCATTGATTAACTACCTCACCCCCTTAATCCCCCTCTCCTTGGCAAGGAGAGGGGGAAGAAATAGAAAGAGGGGCTTTCCGCCCCTCTTAGACACCCACAATAAAGCATAGCTTTCGATCTTTCGAAGGGGTATAATTCGTTAATGGCATATTTCGGAGGCTAGAAATGAGAACACCACAATGGATAAAAAAGCTCGGCGGACATGCGGGAGAACTTTATGTTGCCGCAGAACTATCTAAAAGAGGTATTCCCAATTCACTCCTACCCGAAAACTTCTCTGACGATGACATATTGCTAGGCAAAAAGGACGGCTCGGAAACAGCTTATATTCAAGTTAAATCCTGTCATCCAGATAGAGCTAATAGCTTTATTCTGCGGAAAACCAACGAAAAGTGGGTGAGCGCACCAGATAACCAATTTGTAGTGTTTGTATGGTTGGGTTCTCCAAAGAAAAATGAGCCGCCGAGATATTGGATAGCATCCAAAAAGGAAGTTGGGGAGGCGTGCGTAGAACATCCCGCTCACGGTACAAGTAATTGGGAGCGGAGGTTCTCACTAAAGAGACTCAACCCCGAATGGGAAGACAACTGGCGAGTCTTTGAGAAGTATATGCCCTAGTGGTTTTTTATCCTGTCCTTGTGTGGCTGAGAGTTTAAGAGGGGCGCCAGCCCCTCTTTTAATAAAATTCCCCTTCCCCTTAATAAGGGGAAGGGGATAAAGGGGATAGGGTTTATAAAATATCAGTCATCAATCCCCGGCACGGGAAAGCGGCGACAAATCTCGCTGACCTCATCCCTCACCTGATTTTGAATATTAAGGTCGCCGACATTGCTGATTACTTTTACCATCATTGAGGCGATGCGCTTCATCTCCTCAACGCCGAAGCCGCGGCTAGTCACCGCCGGTGTGCCCAGCCTGATGCCGCTGGTTACTAATGCCGGGCGTGGGTCAAAGGGGACCGGATCCCGATTGACAACGATGCCGGCTCTCTCGAGTGCCTCCTCAGCCTTTTTGCCAGTAACTCCTGTCTGAGTGAGGTCAACCAGGATGAGGTGGGTATCTGTTCCGCCAGATACTAGGCGCAGCCCTAATCTCTTCAGTTCGCTGGCGAGGACAAGAGCATTGTCCAGAGTAGCCCGTTGATAATCCGTAAAGGCAGGCTGCATCGCCTCATAAAAAGCCACGGCCTTAGCGGCAATCGCCTGCATGAAGGGCCCTCCCTGCATTTGGGGAAAAACAGCTATATCTATAGCTGAAGCGAGGTCGCTCTGGCATAAAATGAAGCCACCCCGCGGGCCCCGCAGTGTTTTCTGAGTGGTTGAGGTGATGACTTCGGCATAGGGCACTGGCGTAGGATGCAGACCGACGGCAACCATGCCGGCGATATGGGCCATATCAACCATAAGTTTGGCTCCCACCAGGTCAGCGATATGCCGGAAACGCTCAAAATCAATAATCCTAGGGTAGGCGCTGGCTCCAGCCACAATCAACTTAGGCTTATGCTGTAAGGCGAGCCTCTCTAGCTCCTGATAGTCCATCCTTTCCGTTTCCCGATTAACGCCATAGGCGATAAAGTTATAGGATTTGCCGGAGAAGCTCACTTTATCGCCGTGGGTGAGATGACCACCATGAGCCAAGCTCATACCCATAACGATGTCACCATACTCCAGCAAGGCATAATATGCCGCCATATTAGCCTGAGCGCCGCTGTGGGGCTGGACATTGGCATGCGCGGCATGGAACAGCTCTTTTGCCCGCTGGATAGCGAGGTCTTCCACTATATCCACATTCTCGCAGCCACCATAATAGCGCCGACGTGGATAGCCCTCAGCGTATTTCCCAATGAAAATCGAGCCTTCAGCCTCGAGCACTGCCCGGCTGGCGTAGTTCTCCGAGGCAATAAGGTTTATTGTTTCCTTTTGCCGCTTTGCCTCCAAATAGAGAGCACGGCTAATTTCCGGGTCGGTCTTTCGCAAAAAGTCCATTTCTCCTCCTGCTCAAAGTCTACAACTGCACCCGTTTAGTGTCAACAAAGAGATTGTTTATTAACCTCACCCCCTGTATCCCCCTCTCCTTAAAAGGAGAGGGGGAAAGTATTTTATAGAAGAGGGGCTAGCGCCCCTCTTAAACGCCCCTTCATTTTGGTTATTCCCTCAAGGGGGACTGACGCCTCCCTTGACACTCCCAACTGAGTAAGTTCTCATCAAAGAAGGAGAGATTTAGAGAGGGGGCGAAGCCCCCTCTCCTACTCACACGCCCCCTTCCCTTAATAAGGGAAGGGGGTCAGGGGGATAGGTTGCTAAAAGACTGCTTAAAGTGCTATCATAATCAAAAGGCAAGCTAATATGTCAGCTCTGAGTGAGCTTTATAGTCAGATTGCACTTTGCCGGCAGTGTGAAATAGCTAAATATCGAAATAAGGTGGTGCCGGGTGAGGGGGCAGAGGACGCCAAAATAATGTTTATTGGCGAAGCACCAGGATGGCATGAAGACCAGCTAGGGCGTCCTTTTGTCGGACCAGCGGGAAAATTCCTGGATGAGTTACTGGCTTCTATCGGCTTGAGGCGTGAGCAGGTTTATATTGCCAATGTGATTAAGTGCCGTCCGCAGGAAAACCGTGACCCCCTACCGACAGAAATCCAAAATTGCCGCCAGTGGCTAGAACGCCAGATTGAGCTCATCCACCCCAAGATGATTGTCACCCTGGGGCGTTACTCTATGGCAATGTTCTTCCCCGGCAAGAGCATAAGTAAAATTCACGGCACAGCCCAAAAACGGGATGATGTTATCTACTATGCTATGTATCACCCGGCAGCAGCCCTTCACCAAGCGAGCTTACGCCAGGAAATAGAGGCTGATATGCTTAAAATTCCGTCCCTCCTTGCCCAGGCAGAGACTATCAAAGAAGAAAAACAACCAGAGCAATTAACTATGTTTTAGGTGAGAAATTATGATTAAACCAAGATTAAAAATCATTCCCCTTGGTGGGCTAAGTGAGATTGGCAAGAATATGATGGCGATGGAATATGAGGACGACATCATCGTCATTGATGCCGGGCTGATGTTCCCGGGGGAAGAAATGCTGGGTATTGACCTGGTCATCCCGGACATCAGCTACCTTTTGGAGAGAAAAGAGAAGATAAGGGGCATCGTTATCACCCACGGTCATGAAGACCATATTGGCGCCTTGCCCTACCTGCTACCCCAGCTTGATGTGCCGATTTATGCCACAAAGCTCACCAATGGGCTCATCTCGGTGGAGCTTAAAGAAAGAAAAGCGCTATCAGCGGCTAAGCTTAAGGTTACGTCTTTTGGCAGTCCGTTCACTCTGGGAAGGTTCAATGTTGAGTTCTTCCCGGTCTGTCACAGCATACCCGACGCCGCCGGTCTAATCATACGTACGCCGGTTGGCATTATTATTCATAGCGGGGATTTTAAGCTTGATTATACACCGGTTCATGGTAAACCGACTGACCTTTCTCGGCTGGCTCAACTAGGAGCGCAGGGGGTATTGCTTCTGCTCTCAGACTCCACTTATGCCGAACTCCCCGGCTACACTCCCTCAGAAAAGGTGGTTGGCGAGACCCTGGACCGGGTCATGGCTGAGGCGCCGGGGAGGGTGATTGTAACTACCTTCTCCTCGCTGGTGTCTCGTATTCAGCAGGTTATTGATGCCGCCGCCAAGCACCAGCGTCGTGTGTTTATTATTGGGCGGAGTATGACTGAGATAGTGCGCATGACGTTAGAGCTGGGCTATCTAAAGTCGCCCAATGGCATACTAGCCCGGCTTGATGAGCTTAAAGGCATGCCTCACAATCGGGTTGTCCTTATCACTACCGGCAGCCAGGGGGAGCCAACCTCAGCTTTGGTTCGTATCGCCAACCGAGACCACAGGCTGGTTCACATCATCCGTGGGGACACAGTGATTCTTTCCGCCACCGCCGTTCCCGGTAATGAATCGCTAATCAACCGGACAGTGGACAGCCTTTTCAAGCAGGGGGCTCAGGTTCTCTATGATAAGGTAGCACAGGTTCATGTTCACGGGCACGGCAGTCAGGAAGAACTGAAACTGCTCCTAAATTTAGTCAAGCCAAGGTTCTTTATGCCTATCCATGGTGAATATCGCCACCTAAGTCTCCACGCTAATTTAGCTCAGTCGGTGGGTATCCCCAAGGGAAATATCTTCGTGCTGGAAGATGGTGATGTCCTTGAGCTTGGCCCGGAGGGGGGCAGGATAACCGGCAAGGTTAGCTCCGGCAATGTTTATGTGGATGGTCTGAGCGTCGGTGACATCGGTAGTGTTGTCCTCCGGGATAGAAGGATGCTATCGCGGGATGGGGTTGTTATGGTGATTATCACGGTTAACCGGCAGACCGGCAAACTGGTGGGACGCCCGGATATTGTCTCACGGGGTTTTGTTGAGCCCGGGGAGACTAAAGATATGATAGAGGAGAGCCGTGACCTGGTAGCTAGAGCCTTAGACCGTAGTGGCATCCGCCCGGCTGACTGGGGTTTCATCTATAGCAAAGTCAGGGACATATTGCATAAATTCTACTATGAGCAGACTAAGCGCCGGCCTATGATTCTTCCCGTTATGGTGAAGGTGTAGTCAAGATTAGCAACCTATCCCCCTGCCCCCTTCCCTTAGTAAGGGAAGGGGGAGAAATAAAAAAGAGAGGGCAGAGTCCCTCTCTTAAATCTCTTCTTTCTTGGGGAAGAAGAGGCTGAACCAGCGGGGTGTCGGAGAGGGGCGAAGCCCCTCTCAATAGACTATCTTCCCCTTCCCCTTGACAAGGGGAAGGGGATACAGGGGATGGGGTTAGTGATATGGCTAAGAGAAAAGCTACCAAAAATAACAGACCCAAATCCAGAAACAAGCCGGCGGGAGAATCAGGGTGGAAGCGATTTTCCCATTTCATAATGCTGCCACCGGTGCGGCGGCTTATACTCATCGTCATCATCGTCGCCCTGCTGCTCTGGCAGTGGAAGCATATTACCTCGCTGGCGGCTGAGACTTTTACCCTGTTTGGTTGGGGGGTTATCTTTCTCGTCGGTGCCTTTGTCACCTTAGTTGTAGTGATATGGCGGCGGAAGGTGCTATCTGCTATCTACCACTGGAACCAGTGGCTTGGTGGAATTGCCTTCATCTTTGCCGCCTGGGGGATACTGGCTTTCTTCGAGCTGGGGGGTAGCTTCGGTGAGGCTATTATCGGCGCTAATGTTTTTCTTGGCGCCCTGCGCCTGCTGGGGCTGGCGGTTTTAGGCACTATTCTCGTCGCCCCGAGGGTTTGCCTGAGGCTTACGGCTCGTTTCATTTCCTGGCTCGGCAGAAGGCTGAAGAAGCGTGCTGCCCCCAGACCGGCAACCTATATTGAGCCAACCACCACACAAGAGCCTTTAAGCATACCTCAGGAACCGGTGACCGCAGAGGCTGAAGCATCAGCACTTACCCCCACCCCCGCCCAAGAAGAACTCAGGCAGGTCGCCCAGGAGGTATGGAAGAAATATGGCGAATCGCCGTCACTGGTTACCGTTGATGGCTGGCGGTTGCCACCAATTGATATTCTGGATAGCGCCCCTGAGGTTGAGTTTGGTCAGGCGGATAACATACAGCGAGCCAAGCTTATTGAAGAGGCTTTAGCCAGCTACGGCGTCGAAACTAAGGTGGTGCAGATAAATGCCGGACCAACGGTTACCCAGTTCGGTGTCGAGCCGGGCTGGGACCGGAAGATGAGGGAGATAAGAGAGAGAGACAGGGATGGGAATATTAAAATAAGGCTAGAAGAGGTATCTAAGACGAGGGTTAAGGTGGAGAGAATCACCTCTCTGGCTAATGACCTGGCTCTGGCTCTGGCAGCACCCAGCATCAGGATTGAAGCCCCGGTGCCGGGTAAGTCAATAGTGGGGATTGAGGTGCCAAATACAATTTTAGGTCTGGTTACTCTGCGCGGGGTAATAGAAACTAGCGTTTTTCAGAAACTAAAGTCCCGGTCTAAGCTGGCGCTGGCATTGGGGAAGGGGGCGGGGGGTGAGGCGGTGTCTGGCGACCTATCGCGGATGCCTCACCTGCTCATCGCTGGGGCGACGGGAAGTGGCAAGACCGTTTGTCTTAATTCCAGCATCTGCTGCCTGCTGCTGCATAATTCTCCGAGCGAGGTGCGGTTTATTATGGTTGACCCCAAGAGGGTAGAGCTAACCCCATTTAATAGCATACCCCATCTGGCAACACCGGTTATAGTTGATTCCCAGAAGGCATTAAGCACTCTGCGCTGGCTCAATCAGGAAATGGATAGTCGTTATCAGAAAATGGCGGCGGCCGGTGCCCGTAACATTGAGGGCTACAATAAAAACAAGGAGGGGGAGGAAAGGCTCCCTTACCTGGTGCTTGTTATTGATGAGCTTGCCGATTTAATGATGACCAGCTTTGATGAAGTCGAGCATACCCTGTGCCGACTAGCCCAGCTTGCCCGAGCTACTGGCATTCACCTCATCGTGGCGACCCAGCGCCCCTCGGTGGATGTGGTCACAGGCTTGATTAAGGCTAACTTCCCCACCCGCATCAGCTTTGCCGTTACCTCCCAGGTGGACTCGCGCACCATCCTTGATATGGGTGGTGCGGAAAAGCTGCTGGGGAGAGGGGATATGCTCTATATGCCGACTGAGGCGGCTAAGCCCAAGCGCCTGCAGGGTTGCTATGTCTCCGATGCCGAGAGGGAGAGGCTGGTCTACTTCTGGAATAGCCAGCACAGGGAAGCGTTAGCGCCGGTGAGAATTGAGGAGCTTGTCCCCCCCACCGCTGGGAGGGGAGGCTACCCCGACGACCCGCTTCTGGACGCCGCCAAGCAGCTGGCAAAGGAGTATAAGCACATCTCCACCTCTTTCCTGCAGCGAAAGTTACGTATCGGCTATCCCCGCGCCGCCCGCATTATGGAGCAGCTTGAGGAGGAGGGTGTTAAGAGGGAGGAGGGGGAGGTTTAGGCTGGGGTAAAAAATTTCTGCAAAGTTATAAAAGTTATAAATATGTTAACCAACGGGTACTTGATTTATGTCGCGATGTTTTGTATACTATAATTAGCAATGAGTATCAATGTTCAAGAAATAAACTCTCCATTTCGGTATGCTGGCGGTAAGTTTTATGCTCGTAAATTGATTATGGAGCATATACCTGAGCATACATACTATATAGAGCCATTCGCCGGTGGCGCATCAATATTCTTTGCAAAAACTAAGGTAAAAAATAGCTGGCTGAATGATATTGATAAGGATTTAATGAATTGTCTCATCATAATTAGAGATAGACCCAAAGAACTGGTAGAAAGACTAAAAAATGAGAAAGCTACGAAAGAAAGGCATGGGTACTATAAAAATATTTATGAGCCAGTCACAGAACTTGATAGGGCTGTACGATGGTTTTATCTAAACCGCACATCATATTCTGGGATCATGAACATGCAGAATTGCTTTTGGGGATATGGTGATAAATATAGTATGCGTCCAGAGAATTGGCCCCGAAATATTATGCGAACATCGGTAAAACTTCAGGATGTTAAGCTAACTTCTCTTGACTTTGAGGTGGTTATTGCTGAAGCTGAAGACGGGGCTTTCTTATTTATTGATCCCCCTTACTTTAATGCTGACCAAGATAAATTTTATACATACGCCTTTAGCCATGAAGACCATCTTAGACTCTGCAGTATTCTCAAAACAAACAAGGATAGATTGAAATTCTTATTAACCTATGATAACAGTAAAGAGATTTGGGACCTATATAATTGGGCGACAGAACTGCATGAGAAAGAATGGAATTATACACTAAACAGAACGGACGACCAAAAATATGGAACTAAACGTAGAGGTCAAAGACACAAGGGCAAAGAACTATTTATTGTAAATTATGATTCTGTGAAACAGGGAAAGTTATTTTCGGGTTTGTGAATTAACAATCTTCTTGAAAAAATCTAATGAGTCCCCTAGCGGTAGCCATCTGTTAATTGGCTTCAAAGATTCGTCAAAGCGTATAATCGGGTAGTCAGGAATGAAACCGCAATTATTTTTATTGTTGCATGCTCTTCTTGTACAAACTACTCCGGTGCTATGACTTACAGCTAGGTCAGTACTCCTAGCTAAATACATTTTATGAAAAGCAAAATCTTTTAAATTAACATCGTTTGGAGGATTGAATCTTTTTATGAATTTCTTCTCTAATTCAGTGGGATTCCATTCGAAAAAACCTGTACTGTTATCGGTTCTGTAAAATGTATTACCAATTGAGCAGAGAACAAAATCAAAATCGGATGGCAGATATTGGTCGTTATGCACAGCCAAGACATCTTCATCCACGCCGAAAATTGGTGCTAAAGCCTTGACTTTAGAAAGCCCAAGTGTTCGACTACGCATACATTTGACTCTTATCTCATGGTATTCTTCTGGAAGAAAGGCTGTTATAAACTTATACCCCTCTTTTTGTGCTAACTTACATTCGCCCCTCAAAGTAATGCCTGTTGGCTTATGCAAGACTTTTACATCTACGTCGTGAAAGCCAAGCTGTGCGTTCATGACTTCCTTGGTCACCTCCCATTCATCTTTTGGGAGTATTCCTTGTAATTCCATCATCGCTGAGAATTCAAAGGCCTTGCCTCGTAACATAGGAACAACTTTAGGCTCATACATTGTTTCAGCGAGATATTCAAGAGGAATGTTATATTTAGAACAGTATTCTATTATTTCTTTCAGCCAATCTTGAGTCATACATTAAAAACCGTTAAAAAAATCACGAATGCTTAAACCTAGAGCCTTACATAGTTTTTCTATATTCTCTAGAGTTATGTTTTTTTCTGCTCTTTCAATCATGCCGATATAAGTGCGATGAACTCCAGCGCGTGCAGCAAGTTCCTCTTGGGAAATCCCTAATTTGGTGCGCTCTTTTCGAACTTTGTTACCGAATTTGATGAGAATTTCTTTAGGCATATAAGTGTATACGATACAATTATAAGTGAGGGCTAACTATAGTTCTACATACTACAGTTAGCATTGGTTGAAGTAACTTATGGGAATAAAGATGTGTGTTTTGAATATTGACTAAAAATGGAGCTAGTTCAATGCCACCTCACTTCCCCCGCCCCCTCAGCCTCTTCAAAACCGCATCCCTATGTATTCTGCCCAAAGGCTACCTCAAGTATCATCATGAGCACAAAACCCGCCATTGCCCCGATTGCGGCTAGATGCTTATTCCCACTCCGTTGCGATTCCGGGATTATTTCCTCAATAACAACGAAGACCATAGCCCCGGCAGCGAAGGCTAAAGCATAGGGCAGAGCCGGTCGCGAGAAAATGACGCCCGCGGCACCAATAACTGCGGCAACAGGTTCCACCACCGCCGATAGCAGCCCGTACCAGAAGCTCTTCAGGCGCGACATCCCGTTACCGCGCAGAGTCACCGAGACGGCAAGCCCCTCGGGAACATCCTGAATCCCGATACCCACCGCCAGGGCGATGGCGGTAGCTAAAGTCGCCTCAGGAAAACCGGCGGCAATCGCCCCAAAGGCAACCCCGATTGCCAGCCCCTCGGGGATATTATGTAAAACCATCGCCAGGACAAATAAGGTGTTGCGCCGCCAGCTTGTCTTGATGCCCTCAATTTCCTCTCCGATAAAGCCGGGGTGGAGGTGGGGCAGTATCTTATCAATGACCCGCAAGAAAATACCGCCGGCAAGGAAACCAACAGCCGCAGGAAACCAGGCGGGGAGGCTACCACCTTCTGCCATGCCGATTGCCGGTGCCAGCAGCGACCAGTAAATAACAGCAAGCATGATGCCGCTGGTAAAACCCAGCATCAAATCAAGCACTTTTCTATTTACACCGCTAACGACGAATACCACCGCTGCCCCAATGCCAGTCAATGCCCAGCAGAAACATGCGGCAACGAGGGCTTGAGTTATTGGCGGAAGGTTTGACAAAAAATCTAACATGTTTTCTCGTACCCTAGCTTGAGCGCTTTAATCGCTTGAGAATGGCGTCCATATAAATCTTCGCCAGGCTTTTCCCATGCTGGGGTATGCGCTCCCTCTTTTTCTTCAGCTTCCTTTCGCGGCGCTCCTGCTTAGTTTCTTTATGTATATCTTCCATAAAGTTTTTAAACCCTATCCCCTTTATCCCCTTCCCCTTACCAAGGGGAAGGGGGAGAAATTTATTAAAGAGGGACTTCGTCCCTCTAAAACTCCCTACAATATTATATTGGGGGCTTCGCCCCTCTCAACGCTCCTTCCCATTCCTAAATTAAGGGGGTATTAGGGGGACGGAGTCCCCCTGGGAAAATACTTCCCCCTCTCCTTACCCGAATCCAAAGGAGAGGGGGACAAAGGGGGTGAGGTCACCAAATCCTCAGCCAAATTCTTGCGCAACTCAATTATGCGGTCGCGGAGCAAAGCCGCCTTCTCAAACTCCAGGTTTCGGGCGGCGGTCTTCATCTGCCCTTCCAGCTCTTTAATCAGACGGGCGACGTCTTCCCTGGAGATAGGAGCGGCAACATAAGGGGCGCGCGTCTCAGCGACAACCCGTACCCGTTCGGTGATGTCCTTGATTGCCTTCCTTATCCCCTGCGGGGTAATGCCGTGCTCCCGGTTATAGTCCTCCTGAATCTTACGGCGGCGCTGTGTCTCCTCAATAGCCCTGGTCATAGAACTGGTAATCATATCGGCATACATAATGACATGTCCATCTATATGTCGGGCGGCACGCCCCATGGTCTGGATTAATGCCCCCTCCGACCTCAAAAAGCCTTCCTTATCGGCATCAAGAATCGCCACCAGGCTCACCTCAGGCAAGTCAAGCCCCTCCCGGAGCAGGTTTATGCCGACAACAACATCATAAACTCCAAGGCGAAGGTCTCTCAGTATCTCCACCCTCTCCAGCGTCTGAATCTCAGAATGGAGGTAATGGGTCTTTATCCCCATCTCTATCAGGTAGTCAGCCAGCTCCTCAGCCATCCTCTTGGTCAGGGTAGTTATCAGGCAGCGCTCCCCTTTATCCACCCTGGTCTTAATCTGGTCAAGAAGGTCATCTATCTGCCCTTTGGTTGGCTTGACCTCAATAGTTGGCTCAAGAAGACCGGTAGGCCTTACTAACTGCTCCACGACCTGCTGGCTGTGCTCATACTCATATTCTGCCGGCGTGGCGGAGGTATAGACAACCTGCTTGATGCGCTCCCCAAACTCAGAGAAGTTAAGCGGGCGGTTATCAAGAGCCGAGGGCAGACGAAAGCCATAGTCCACCAGCGTCTGCTTGCGAGAAATGTCTCCGTGATACATACCACGAATCTGGGGGAGGGTCATGTGCGATTCGTCAATAAACAGCAGAAAGTCATCGGGGAAATAGTCAAGCAGCGTCCACGGCGGGCTGCCCGGGGCGCGCCCTGACAGGTGGCGGGAGTAATTCTCCACCCCGGTGCAGTAGCCCGCTTCCTGGAGCATCTCAAGGTCATAGTTGGTTCTCATCTCAAGCCTCGCCGCCTCCAGCAGCTTCCCTTGCTTTTTTAGCTCGCTTAGCCTTTCGGCAAGCTCCTGCTTTATGCTTTCAATAGCCAGCAGCAGCTTTTCGTGCGAGGTAACAAAGTGCTTGGCGGGATAGATATCCACCGATTCCAGCTCGGTCAGTAGCTCTCCAGTTAGCGGGTCTATCTCTACGATACGCTCAATCTCATCGCCAAAGAACTCAACCCGCAGGGCTAACTCCTCGTAGGCGGGCTGAATCTCCAGGGTATCGCCGCGAATACGAAACTTGCCCCGGCTGAAATCAATGTCGTTGCGCTCGTACTGCATATCCACCAGCTGGCGGAGGAGCTTTTCCCTGCGGTAGCTTTCGCCCCGCTTGAGGCTACAGACAAAGCTGCGGTATTCCTCGGGCTCGCCCAGGCCATAGATACAGGACACCGAAGCCACAATAACCACATCCCGCCGTTCAAACAGGGCACGGGTGGCGGAATGGCGCAGCTTATCAATCTCCTCGTTGATATCGGTCTCCTTCTCAATATAGGTATCGGTTTGGGGGACATAGGCTTCCGGCTGGTAGTAGTCGTAATAGCTGACAAAGTATTCTACGGCGCTATTGGGGAAGAACTCCTTGAACTCAGTGCAGAGCTGGGCGGCTAAGGTCTTGTTGTGGCAGATAACCAGGGCTGGTCGGTTTACCCGGGCGATGACATTAGCCATGGTGAATGTCTTACCGCTGCCGGTAACCCCGAGCAGTGTCTGGTTCTTAAAGCCCTTGTTTAAGCCTTCCACCAGCCCCTCCACCGCCTGAGGCTGGTCACCGGTCATCTTAAAATCGGAGACTATTTCAAACTGTGGCATATGTTCTATAAATAGTATAGCTTCTTGGTGCCCCAGTTACAATTTAGCGCTATCTTCTTGACTAATGAGAAGCTTTTTTGTAAAATAGTATTTTACCTGATTAAATGGATAAAAGGAGGGCACTATGTCGGACAGTGTTTACAAGGTAATCACGGTAGTAGGGACGAGCACCAAGTCCTGGGAGGATGCGGCAACGATGGCGGTGGAGACTGCCGCCAAGACGCTGCGCGACCTTCGCATTGCCGAGGTTGAAGAGCTGGATATGGCGCTGGAGAATGGCAAGGTTCGCGCCTACCGGGCAAGGGTGAGAATCTCCTTCAAGTATGAGGGTGGTCAGTAGTCAAACCAGCTCATTAACTGCTGAAAGTCAAGGGGAGGGGCGCTCAAGCGCTCCTCTTTTTTTGCCTTTTGGCGAATTTTTATCCACCTCAAAAGGAAGGAAAATAAAAAAGAGGGGCTTCCTCCCTTCACACTGGAGCCATTATGAGAGAAGTTAAAGATATTATATGCTCGGTGCCGCTAGCTATTATTGCCTGAGCCCTACCACGGCCACGGTGACGGCTACCACCAGATAGCCGACTATTCTGATGGCAAGTATACTGGTAGCCAGCGCCTCCTGCAGGTCGAGAAGCGTTAGCAGGTGCGTGACGCCGAAGAGCACGAAGGCGATGCCCATAAACAGGATCCACGCCTCCTTGCTTCTCATGTAGCCGACAATGCCCAGGATAAAGATTATGAAGCAGGCAATTGTATTTGTCAGGATTATTGGGTCTAGAGTCATTTCTTATCCCTCCTTTTAGTTAGTTGTCCCCAGCCGCAGAAGTGGTTATCTCTAACATAGTATATCTTCTTGCGCTACTGGTTACAATAGGTTATTTATTCACCTCACCCCCTTTATCCCCCTCTCCTTGGGAAGGAGAGGGGGAAGAAAATAAAAAAGAGAGGCTTCGCCTCTCTTGAACTCTCTGTGGGTGTGGGGTTACAAATAACATTGTTTCTCTAAATCAGATGAGGAGAAGAACCTCACGCATCGCCGCCACGGGGTGAACCTTGTCTCGAACTACCCGACGAAGTAGATGCATTGCTATTGCACTTCCTTTGGTTTTCGCCTCTATTTTAGTCATAAATCCCTTTCGCACAAGCGCCTTTCTCAACCCTGGGAGAGGTTCATTTGCTTGAATATAATCACGCTCCCAATTCACATCTTCTTGTGTAAAGATAAATTCAAGCACATTGAGAGTGTATTCAACTGAGTAACCAGGTAAATGGCTAAGTTGGACAAGCGTACCACTCTTATTCAGCTTACTGAGGGCATCCATGGCTTTGGCAGAGCCGTAGTATATTTCCTCTATAGCTTGCAAGAGAAGTAAAGCTGCCCCTTCATTTCTACACAGTTTTCCGTATAAGTCTATAGCGAAGTGTGCATAAGAAGGTGTTAGCCGAGTTTGTGTTTCAGGATAAAACACGCTCACACGGAAGTCGCCAGGGCCCTTTTTGTTAGATATTTTGAAAACCCATTTTCCATCGGATAGTCGGCGAGCTTCTAATATCTTCCCTTCTGGAATCCCGCGCAGCTTTGGCCTTTGCTCCATTTATATCCTCCTATCCTTCCCACTTCATACTATCTTTAAATTTTGAGAGTTTTTCATCTTCTTCTGGCTTTCTAAAAATAAACAAGTGCTCATGGAATGTCAGAAGGAAATCATGATTGTAGCTTTTATTCCATCTGCCACGCATCGTTTTAGTGTGCCATTGCTCTTTTATCACATCTTCCCTTAGGATAAAACCCGCGTTTAGAAACACCTCAAGCACTCTAAAGGCTATAGGTACATAGTGCTTGTGCCTATGAGTATCACCAATTAGAATTGCGCAATGCTTGCCGGGTTTTAGGACTCTAAAACACTCCTCTGCTACCTTCCCCACCTCAGAGACAAACTCACTGATACTATGAACTAGTGAAAGGTCTCCATTCCCCCTTTCTTTAGAGTATGGAATTATATTGGCGTATGGTGGATGAGTAGCTATTAGGTCAATACTCTCTTTTGCAATCATATCCAAATTTCTGGCATCCCCAAGGCAGAGTTTTTGTGTGGTGGAATGTTGCTCACTAGGCGAGATGTGGGTAAAATCTAGCCGATTATAGGCTACCATTAAAGCGTCTAAGTTTACATCAACCCCTATCCCATTTCTTCCTAAAAGCTTGCACTCTACTAGCGTTGTTCCAGAGCCTACCATCTGGTCTAAGACCAAGTCGTCCTCTTTAGAATAACGGAGGATGATATTTCTGGGAATCTGAGGCGCCCAATTACCGCGGTAATTTCCTCTATGCG